>ERZ1026854.21-NODE-21-length-148515-cov-20.222471_pt1 | contig 148515 bp, 105 predicted proteins | sample MGYA00380157_ERZ1026854 | MGnify/ENA primary metagenome ERZ1026854 (study PRJEB33269, sample SAMEA4719793) | human gut metagenome | biome: human-associated habitat; feature: organic feature; material: feces | place: Cameroon | collected 2013-10 ...
AATGTACACATTATTATATATATACATATACGTACATTATATTTATATTTAAAGAGACCTATAAAAAGACATCTTCTATACATACTTTTTAGAAAAACTATATAAAACATTAAACCCAAATCAGTAAAAATACCGATTTGGGTTTAACATATTCCTTATTTTATTCAAAAACATCTTCTATTTCTTCATTTCCATCCGAAGGATCCTCTTTTTGACAAGCATTAAAGTCTTCTGGTATATTAAAATCGGAAGGAGAATATCCAAGAGAAGTATCCCTATACACCTTCGTCATATAATACGCCCAGATAGGAAGAGCCATCGTGGCACCCTGTCCCATGTTCATAGAGTCGAAATGGAAATCACGATCTTCTCCACCAACCCAGCATCCGCTAACGAGCTGAGGAGTAAAGCCTATAAACCATGCATCAGAGTTGCGGTTGGTAGTACCAGTCTTACCTCCGATTTGTCCCTGAAGATTATATTTGAATCTTACTCTTCTACCAGTACCCTCGTCAATAACCGCCATCAGTTCAACAAGCATCTTGTATGCACTTTCAGGACTGATAACCTCATTCATTCTTGGTTGGAACTTAGCAATAACATTACCCTCATTATCTTCGATACGAGTAACGAATAGCGGAGCACAACGAATACCGTTATTTGCAAATGCAGTATATGCACTCACCATTTCAGCTACCGACACCTCGCAAGGTCCGAGACACAAAGCCATAGAAGGATGAATCTCCGGATTATTGATTCCAAAACCATGAAGCAATTCCACAAACTGGTTAGGATTGAGCTTACTCATGAGATAAGCAGATATCCAGTTATTAGAATTAGCAAGACCCCACTTCAGCGTAACCATTTCGCCATATCTCTTACGACTACTATTTCTTGGAGTCCAAGGTTGTCCTGCCACCATATAAGTAGTCTGCACATTAGGTGCCAAATCGCATGGAGAGAATCCATTTTCCATAGCCAAAGAATATAGGAATGGTTTTATAGTAGAACCAACTTGGCGTCTACCTCCCATAGCCATATCGTATTGGAAATGCGAGAAGTTGATACCACCAACATATGCCTTCACATATCCAGTTTGTGGCTCCATACTCATAAATCCTGTTCTGAGGAACGATTTATAATATCTGATAGAATCGTAAGGAGTCATGATGGTATCTATGTCACCATGATAAGTGAAGATTGTCATTTCCGTAGGCTTTCTGAATGAAGCAAAGATAGCCTCGTCATCAAAGCCTGCCGCCTTCATACCCCTATATCTATCGCTCTGCACCATAGAGCGCTTCATAATCTGCGCCACCTGTTGCTTTGTCAGCTGTCCAGAGAAAGGTGCATTTGGCTTGCGTCTATTTTCATTATCGAAAGCAGGTTGGAGGAATTTCACCACATGACCATAGACTGCTTCTTCGGCATACTTCTGCATACGCGAATCAACAGTTGTATACACCTTCAAGCCATCGGTGTATATATTATAAGGCTGTCCATTCTTCTTAAAATTCTTATTACACCATCCATATAAAGGATCTGATACCCAAGAGATTGAGTCGAGCACATACTGACGTTTATTCCACTCAGGATAGTCTTCTTTCTCTGGACGCTTAGCCATAAGATATTGGCGCAAGAATTCTCTGAAGTAAACAGCAGAACCATCCTTATGATCGGTACGATGGAAATCCAACTTCAACGAATCGCCCTGCAATTTCTCACATTCACCAGAAGTCAGATATCCCGCCTTCTCCATCTGTGCAAGCACGACATTTCGTCTATCCTTACAACGATCAGGGTATCTTACCGGATTAAACAACGAAGGATTCTTACACAAGCCAATAAGCGTTGCCGACTCAAGAATCGTCAAATCCTTAGGCTCCTTATTAAAATATGTTTGAGCTGCTGTTTTTATACCAACAGCTCCATGCAAGAAGTCGAAATAGTTAAGATACAGAGCTATAATCTCCTCTTTAGTGAAATATCGCTCAAGCTTTATTGCTATCACCCACTCTATAGGTTTTTGGAACAAGCGTTCGGCAGTTGACTTCACAGGATGCGAATACAACTGCTTAGCCAACTGCTGCGTGATAGTACTACCACCGCCAGCACTTGTCTGACCTAAAAGCCCTCTCTTCACCACGGCACGTCCCACAGCATAGAAATCGATACCAGAATGCTCATAGAAACGAGCATCCTCAGTAGCAACAAGTGCATGAACGAGATGTGGGGAAAGATTAGAGTAAGCAACAGGAATTCTGTTTGATTTGTTAATATTCCAAGTTCCCAGCACCTTGCCATCAGAAGAATAAATCTGCGTAGCAAACCTGCTAATAGGATTTTGGAGATCTTTCATATCTGGCATATAGCCTATTACTCCGTTCCATATCAAGCAAAAGACAACACCAACAGCCACCACCGAAGTTGCCAATGCTATCCAAAGGAAGAGAATAAATTTCTTTCTCATAAATACGTTTTATGGTTATTTCATTGTTATTAGGTTTTGACAAATAATCATCATCACCATTTAATTTATGGGCAAAAATACAACTTTTTATTTGAAAAGACCTATACTTTGGAAAATAATATGTAACTTAGCACCGATTTTAAGTCAATCAACCAATACACAATATGGAAAAACATAATTTCGTGACTATTGCCGACCTTTCAAGAGAAGAAATCATGCATCTCATTGAAATGGCGCAAGAGTTTGAAAAGCATCCAAACAGAGAGTTATTAAAGGGTAAGGTAGTAGCTACTTTGTTTTTTGAGCCTTCTACCCGTACTCAGTTAAGTTTCCAAACAGCCGCCAACCGCCTTGGCGCAAGAGTCATCGGTTTCTCTGATGCCAAAACTTCGAGCACCACAAAGGGCGAAACCCTCAAAGACACAATCCTTATGGTGAGCAATTATGCAGACGTTATAGCGATGCGCCACTATATAGAAGGAGCTGCACAATATGCAAGCGAAGTAGCGCCAATACCTATTGTTAATGCAGGCGATGGTGCCCACGAGCATCCATCACAATGTCTCTTGGACCTCTACTCTATCTACAAGACCCAAGGCACACTAGATAATCTCAACATCTATCTTGTTGGCGACCTTAAATATGGTAGAACCGTTCACTCTCTGATTACGGCAATGCGCCACTTCAATCCTACATTCCATTTCGTGGCACCAAAGGAGCTTGCAATGCCTAACGAATATAAGCTCTATTGCAAGGAACACAACATCAACTTCCAAGAGCACACAGCTTTCAATGAGAAAGTCATTTCCGACGCCGACATTATATATATGACGCGCGTACAGAAGGAGCGTTTCAGCGACCTTATGGAATACGAACGTGTGAAGAATGTATATATTCTGAAGAATGATATGCTCGACAACGTGAAAGAGAACATGAAGATTCTCCATCCGCTGCCACGAGTAAATGAGATTGCCTACGATGTTGACGACAATCCACATGCCTACTACATCCAGCAAGCCCAAAACGGACTCTATGCTCGCGAGACCATCTTCTGCCGTTGCCTTGGCATAAGCCTCGAAGACATCAAGAACGATAAAACCATTATAGAATAAACCTTTCTAACACGTTTTTATAATAATATGAGCAAGAAAGAACGTTTGGTTGCCGCCATTAAGAACGGCACCGTTATCGACCATATACCAGCCGACAAAACATATCAGGTGGCAACACTCTTAGGATTAGAGAAATTGGAAACACCTGTCACCATAGGCAACAACTTTGCTTCTAAGAAGGTGAAAAACAAAGGTATCATCAAGGTTAGCGACAAATTCTTTACCAAAGAAGAAATCAGCCGTCTGTCGGTAGTAGCCCCAAATGTTGTGCTAAACATCATCCAAGACTACGAAGTTGTAGAGAAGAAGATGGTTGAAACCCCTAACGAGCTCAAAGGCATCGTGAAGTGCAACAATCCAAAATGCATCACCAACAACGAGCCTATGTCTACAATCTTCAACTTCGTAGACAAAGAAAAAGGTATAGTGAAATGCCATTACTGCGATAAGGAGCAAGACATCACAAAGGTAGAACTCTGCTAACACAGACCAATCTTCACAACAGGTTTTGCTAACACTTTGCAAAGAATAAAGACTATATAGGTGACAAATTATCGCTTTTATTTTGCCAATCCATAGTTTTCTATTACCTTTGCATCCGCATTCCCACCCCAGCCCACTCATCAAGAGCGGACAAAGAAGTTAAATAAAACAATTAACCGCACTTAATAAAAAAACAACCGCAACAATGAAAAGAGACCAAGAGATTTTCGATCTTATCGAAAGAGAACATCAGCGACAGCTCAAAGGTATGGAGCTTATTGCTTCTGAAAACTTTGTTAGTGATGAAGTGATGCAAGCCATGGGCAGCTATTTGACCAACAAATATGCTGAAGGCCTTCCTGGCAAACGTTATTATGGTGGTTGCCAAGTAGTAGACCAAGTAGAAGACCTTGCTCGCGAAAGAGTAAAGAAACTATTTGGTGCAGAATTTGCCAACGTACAGCCACACTCAGGAGCCCAGGCCAACGCAGCAGTATTGCTCGCAGTACTCAAGCCAGGCGACACCTTCATGGGATTGAATCTTGATCACGGCGGCCACCTCTCTCATGGTAGCCTTGTCAACACATCAGGTATTCTCTACAAGCCAGTTGGCTACAACCTCAACAAAGAGACAGGTCGTGTAGACTACGACGAGATGGAGCGCCTTGCATTGGAACACAAGCCAAAGCTCATCATTGGTGGTGGTTCAGCATATAGCCGCGAGTGGGACTATAAGAGAATGCGTCAGATTGCCGACGAGGTAGGAGCATTGCTCATGATAGACATGGCTCACCCTGCAGGTCTTATCGCAGCAGGCTTGCTCGACAACCCTGTTAAATATGCACACATCGTAACTTCTACTACCCATAAGACTCTCCGTGGTCCTCGTGGTGGTATCATCCTCATGGGCAAAGACTTCGAGAACCCTTGGGGACTTACCACAAAGAAGGGCGAACCAAAGATGATGAGCATGTTGTTGAACTCAGCAGTATTCCCAGGCACACAGGGTGGTCCATTGGAGCATGTCATCGCAGCTAAGGCAGTAGGCTTTGGTGAAAACCTCCTCCCATCATGGAAGGAATATGCTACACAGGTTAAGAAGAATGCAGCAGTATTGGCACAGAACTTGATAGACCGCGGTTTCTCTATCGTTAGTGGCGGTACCGACAACCACTCTATGCTCGTAGACCTTAGAAGCAAATATCCAGACCTCACAGGTAAGGTTGCAGAGAATGCCCTTGTAGCTGCCGACATCACAGTAAACAAGAACATGGTACCATTCGATTCTCGTAGCGCATTCCAGACTAGCGGTATCCGTCTCGGAACAGCTGCCATGACCACACGTGGTGCTAAGGAAGATATGATGGTATTGATAGCTGAACTCATCGAGGAAGTATTGAATGCTCCAGAAGACGAGAAGGTTATTGCCAACGTACGTGCTAAGGTCAACGAGACCATGAAGGATTATCCTTTGTTCGCATACTAAAACACATTATTATATTTTCAACAGTCGTCTCCCGACAAGGCTTATGGATTATCCATATCCCTTATCGGGGGATTTTTGTAGATAGAAACACCAATTATGACACAGAGCAATAACGATTCAGATGTAGTTTATCGCAACATCATAACCCGAACTTCCGTTCGCTCATACCAGGACAAACCTGTAGAAGACAGCAAAATCGAGAAACTTCTACGAGCAGGCATGGCAGCTCCATCAGCTGTCAATGTACAGCCATGGCATTTCATTGTTGTGAAAAACAAAGCCACATTACAGAAAATAGCAGAAATCACACCTAACGCCAGAATGGCTAAAGAAGCGCCTTTGGCGATAGTTGTTTGTGGCGACATGCGCAACGAAGGCAACGACCTTGTTCGCGAATTCTGGGTGCAAGATGCATCTGCAGCCACACAAAACATCCTATTAGCAGCCCACGCCATGGGATTAGGAGCAGTATGGACAGGCACCTACCCTGCTCAAAATCGTTGCGAAGCAATATCCCAGCTTCTCAATCTTCCAAGTTCCATCATTCCATTCTCAACAATAGTCATTGGCTACCCTAAAGAAATGCAGCAACCTAAAGACAAATGGAAAGAAGAGAACATATCATACGAAGTATTCTGATAGGAAATATCATTGTAAAAGCATCACTAAATTTAGTAAGCTAAGTTCATCCTTCGACTAACAGCTGTTAGTCGGTAAACGAAGTTAACTTACTTTGCAAAGTAAGTTAACTTCTCAGACCTACTAACCTAGGTTAGTCGAAAGACGCAATAAACTTGGGTAAACCACACTATTATTTGTATGGAGTAAATACGATAATATGTTTATCAATTGCAGCCTAATTCCATGCCATTTATAGCCATTATGAGATTGTGGATATTAGTTAAATAGCATCGCGAAATATCAAATCTTATAAAAAATGTTGGGTGAATAGATTATTATATTTACATTTGCAAAATAGAATTATTGATTATACACTATCGAAGATGAGAACTGCAATAATAACAGCATTATTGGCTTGCGCCCAGTTTGCAAGCCACGCACAGACACAACAGCCCTTTAAGGGAACGTTTGACAACAAAGAATACAACATATACTTGAAGATAAACCTTTACGACAAGAATCTCATTGTGCCACAGCAAGAGATTTTTGGCGAAGTAGATGGATTTGTTGGCGACTACAAGGATTCACGTAAATGGCTCATCACAGGTTCTAAGCTCAACAAGGGTGGCACCGCTACGCTCAGCATCATCAACGATTATGGTAGCGAAGACCTTACTGCAACGCTTACGTTTGTTAACGATAGCACCTTGCAGCTAACTCAAGATGACGGTAGCACAATGAAGATAGCACGAAACCGCAAATGGCAGAAGTTGCCAGGCAAGCTGCTGTTTACGAAAAAGAAATAACAAGAGTCCTTGGGTTATACAATACTATAGCAGAAAGCATCATCATCTGATTCTTACAAAAACAAAAACAACATTGGCGATACGACAATTCTTCGTATCGCCAATGTTGTTTTTGTTTATTCTATCACCTCCCAAAAGCTTTCGGGAAGGCTGATGTTATTAATGGTCTTTGCCGATTCAAATAAAGGAGCAATATCTTCAGGCTCAAAGCCTGCAATGCCACATCCTATAGGAGTAACCAAGAAGTGCTTTTCTGGATTAGCCTTGGCAAAGGCTATAAAGTCGTCAACGTATGGACGAATGGTTTCTACCCCACCCTGCATAGTTGGAATGGCATAGCTCTGTCCCTGTAAGCCAATACCTTTGCCCAATACTGCACCAAAACGCAGATGAGCTACACGAGCAGCCCCACCTCCGTGCATACCAGCAAGATTGCTACCAAAAACAAATACTTCATTATCCTTGAGAGTGTCTATCCACTCAGGAGTGATTCTTCCTTGTTTCATATTATACATATTATTATACTCTGATGGTTCTGCGAAATCGGCATCGAGAGACATCCTTGCCAAACAAGGCATGCAACTCTTTGCATCCATAGTAGCATATACAGAAGATTCGTATTCTGAAGCCACGAAATATCGCTTGAAATATGGTATCACCACATCGTGCATCATCTTATTATATCGTTGAGTAATAGCAGAAGGCGTCATACCCATTTGCTCAGCAACTTCTTTACTCTTGAAGCCTTCGATAAAAAGCATCCTCAGGATAATGGAATTCCTATTGTCGCGCCCATAATACTCATGACAAATCTCGTTGATAGTACAAATAAACTCATGTTTAAATTCATCGTTAGCAACATCAATATGCGAAGACGGTTTCTCTTGACGAGCCTCGAAACTATCAAAGAGATGCTCTTTTTCAACACCCTTCAGTCTATCGAGCAACAAATAACGGAATCCGTTGACCATCCATGTTTTGAGCGACATCGAAGATTTGCGATCTTCTAAAGGTTTGAAATCATGCTCTATGAGATATAGAAAATATTCATGAGCCAAAGTAAAGAAGTCCATGCCAGGCTTTGTGCGCAATCCATATCGCTTATCGTAGATGCAATATGCTATACGGCAATAGCCATAGAAATACTCCCTCACTATCTTTGAGTTAGCATCCTTAAAGCCTTGCAATATCTCGTTGTCTGACAAATGCAGCACATCAACATTCTGTGATGCTCTGAACATTTCCGCTAAATCTTTGTCTGTAGTCATACCATTATTATATTACTCCCTGCAAATATAAACCTTTTATTTGAATTATTGAAGAAATATTATTTTTTCAGTATATTTTTATGAAGCACTCTGCTAATAGAATAAGCGAAAAAAGCACGATGCTGAATGAATGTACAGCATCGTGCTCTATGGTTTTTAACTATAAATTTATTCGTTTATCATCAGATAGAATGCAAGAGCCCAGTCTTGGTCGTTGGCAAAAGCATCTGCGAAATGAGGTTGTTCGCCACTTATATACCATAGTAGAACTAATAAAAAACAATAAGGGTTCACATCTTGGACGATGTGAACCCTTTTTGTTTTGTTATTCATTCAATCAGCTTATTAGTACAAAGCTGCAGCATAAATCCATGTATATACACCACTTACGATACCAAACAATACTACGCCAAGTGTACACAAAGCGAGAGCCAACTTAGTCTCTGGCTTAGAAACGAACTTAGCAATAGGCTTCTCACTTGGCTTGATATACATAGCCTTGACAATGAGAAGATAGTAGTAGAGGCTTATCACGGTGTTTACCAATGCGATGAACACTACAACATAGGTAACGATACCCATTGTGGTGTCGATGGTATAATCGTTGAGGGATGCCATGAAGATGAAGAACTTCGAGAACATACCAGCAAATGGAGGAATACCACCAAGTGAGAACAAAGCCAATGTCATAAGGAATGACAAATGAGGATTTGTCTTGTAGAGTCCGTCGTAGTCGCTGATGTTAACAGCCTTAGCATCGTGGTTCTCAATAACTGCGATGATACCAAATACAGCGAGGTTGGCTACGATGTAGATAAGTACATAGTAAGACAAAGCAGTGGTAGCATAAGCAGACGGTGAGAGCAGAGCCAACATGATGTATCCAGCCTGTGAGATAGAACTGAAAGCCATGAAGCGCTTGATGTTCTCCTGACGGATGGCAAAAAGGTTGGCTACTGTGATAGACAACACGATGATGATGCAGAGCATTGGATGCCAGAATGTGATGATGTTGGCAAATACCTTTGTGAGAATAGTAAGAGCAGCAAAAGCAGCTGCACCCTTAGAGATAACACTGAGGTAACCAGCAACAACAGAAGGAGCACCCTGATATGTATCGGCAGTCCAGAAGTGGAAAGGAACAAGCGAAAGCTTGAAAGCCAAACCGCTAAAGAAGAATACCAAACCTGCGATGGTGAGAGGAGTTGCTGTGATGTTGTTGGCAACATTATCGAAATAGAGGTTGCCGAGAGCACCATAGAGCATACTCAAACCATAGATCATTACACCGCTTGAGAAAGTAGCTGTAAGGATGAACTTTGCACCAGCCTCTGCACATTCATTCTTCCACTTGTCGAAAGCAACAAGGCATGCCATAGGCACACTTGCCATTTCCAAACCAAGGAAGAAGAGGAGGAAGTGGTTGGCACTAACCATCACATTCATACCAAGTAATGTAGAAAGAACCAAGAGATAGAACTCGCCCTGGAACTTACTACGGTTTTCATCATTGAGCCATTCCTTAGCCTGAAGGCAAACGATAAGTGTACCGAAAGCAAGGATAGACTTAATAACGCTGATAGAAGGAGTGGTATGATACATACCTCCGAACGCTGAGTCGCTAACACCTACGCTGATGGTGAATGCTACATGAGCAAGCAGCAAAGCGCAGACAAGTGTGTTCAACCAACCACGATAACGCTTGTTTGCTGTTATGAAGTCAGCCACAAACACTATTACCATAAGAAGCACGAGGCTAACTTCTGGTATCATATTCAAAAATTGACTGTAATCTATTTGCATGATTTCTATAATGTTATAGCGTTAAAGTGATACGTAAGTTGAATAAAGACCTATGTGTTTGATGATAGGACCTACAGCATCGGTGATGATGTTCTGTGCCCACATTGGAGCGAGACCAAGACCAGCAACGCAAGCGATAAGTCCGATTACAGCAACACGCTCATCCCATGTAGCATCGTGAAGTTCGAGGAACTTAGGATTAGCAACCTTCTCAAACAATATCTTACCAACTACACGAAGAATGTATACAGCAGTGATAACGATTGAAGTACAAGCGATGATGGTGCAAGTACGGCGGAAGGTATCGCCATTCTCGAATGAACCTACGAAGATGTTCATCTCGGCTACGAAACCAGAGAAGCCTGGCAAACCAAGGTTAGCAAGACCTGCGATAACATAACCTACAGAGAGGAATGGGATAATCTGCATCAAACCACCGAGGTAGCGAACGTCGCGAGTACCAGCACGATGATAGATCATACCGATAACGGCGAAGAACAATGCTGTCATCAAACCGTGAGAAAGCATCTGAAGAACCGCACCTGTGATAGCTGTCTGGGTAGACATCAAGAGTGCGAACAATACCATACCACAGTGAGAAACTGAAGAGTAAGCATTGATGTACTTAAGGTCGGTCTGTACACATGCAGACAAAGCACCATATACTACAGAGATAGTAGTAAGGATAAGGAATACAGGAGCCCACATATCAAGAGCATCTGGCATGAGATACATAGCGATACGGAAGCAACCATAACCACCAAGCTTCATCAATACACCTGCGTGGAGCATAGATACTGCTGTAGGCGCACTAGCGTGACCATCAGGAGACCATGTATGGAATGGGAACAAAGCACCAAGAACACCGAAACCGATGAAGATGAGTGGGAAGAACACATTCTGAACCTGTACAGGAATATTGTGCATAGCAGCAATCTCATTGATATCCATAGTGGTAGCACCGCTATAGAAATAGATTGCAAGGATACCGATGATAAGCAAAGCAGAACCTCCCATAAGCATCAAGGTAAGCTTCATTGCTGAGTATTCCTTAGCACCACTACCCCATACACCAATCAAGAGGTACATTGGGATAAGAGCAACCTCATAGAACATGAACATAGTGAACAAGTCCTTAGAGATAAAGAATCCGAACACACCAGTAGAAAGGAGAACGAACCAAAGGAAGTATTCCTTCTTCATAGGCTGCATCTGCCAAGAAGCAAAAGTACCTGTGAAGACGATGATGCCAGAAAGCAATATCATTACAACAGAGATACCATCAACGCCAGTAGCGAAGTTGATATGGAAAGGTTGGAACCAAGGGATGGTGTCGCCAAGAATCATTGGATACTGATCAGCAGGCATAACCTCTCTTGTGGCAACGAAATCGAATACGAGATAAATGGACAAGCCAAGCAAAGCTGTAGCACCTGCCACCATCACGCCACGCACCTGATTATCGTTCTTGGCCAACCAAAGGCCGAAGAGCATCAGTACGGGAATTACTACAAATAATGTTAGATATGTCATTGTTGTCTATTCTTTTAAATCAAACAAAGTAGTATTAACGTTAGGGCTACAGTGCCAGTAAGGAACCAAACAGCATACGATCTTACATCGCCACTCTGCCATGGACGTAGAGATTCACCAGCCTCGTTAGCACCCCAAGCCATGAAGTTGAATGTGCCGTCAACACAATGACGGTCGAACCATGCGATAGGAGTAGACAAGCAACGGAAGATGAACTTATGTGTGATGAACATATAAACCTCGTCCATATAGAAACGCTTGTAAGCAGCACGATGCAAACGTGGCATCAGGCTATAAAGCTTGTCGGCGATAGGCTGCTTTTCACCTTTATATATATAGGTAGCCAAGCAGATGCTGATGATAGCGATGATAGTGCTGGTGAGAGCCACCTGTGTATCGAAGTGGATTGTATAGTCGGTACCAGTAGCGGTAACAAAGCTACCGAAGCTACCACCCCATCCAAAGAATCCACCAAGTGTGGTGTAGATACCAACACCAACGGTGATAACACAGAGTACTATCAAAGGAATAGTCATTGTCAATGGAGCCTCATGTGGAGTGTGTGCAGCATGAAGTTCCTTGTTCTCTGTACCCCAGAAGATACCGTAGTACAAACGGAACATATAGAAAGCTGTCATAGCAGCAACACCTGTCATAATCCATCCTACTACTGGGCTATAAGCGAAGCAAGCTGTGATAATCTCATCCTTAGAGCTGAAGCCTGAGAAGAATGGGATACCAGCGATGGCAAGACAAGAGATGAGGAATGTGGCATGTGTGATAGGCATATACTTGCGCAAGCCCCCCATTGCAGACATCTCGTTAGAGTGAACGGCATGGATAATACAACCAGCACCGAGGAACAAACAAGCCTTGAACATGGCGTGTGTGAAGAGATGGAACATAGAAGCCATGTAGCCAAGTGAACCGTGGTTGTCGATAACAGCCTCGTGACCAGGCATACAAACTCCGAGTGCTACCATCATGAAAGCAATCTGAGAGATTGTAGAGAATGCCAACACACGCTTGATATCGCTCTGCGCACAAGCTACTGCAGCTGCATAGAAAGCAGTGAAGACACCAATATACACAACAATGCTCATCTGACCAGGAGCATACTCAATCCACAATGGGAACAAGCGAGCAATTTGGAACACACCAGCTACAACCATGGTAGCAGCGTGGATGAGGGCGCTGACAGGAGTAGGACCTTCCATAGCATCTGGCAACCAGATGTGCAATGGGAACATAGCACTCTTACCTGCACCACCAATGAACATCAATACCAAAGCGGTAGGAATGATGAAGCCACCTGCTGCAACAGCCTTAGCTGCATCTACTGTGATGAACGAAGCTGTACCTGCAGCCATCTGGAGGTTGTCTACGAATGAGAAGCTGAACGACTCTGTGTAGTAACCAAAGATGAGAATACCAATGAGGAAGAACAAGTCGGCAAAGCGGGTTACGATAAACGCCTTCTTAGAAGCTGCAACTGCTGCATGCAAAGGATAGTAGAAACCAATGAGCAGGTATGAGCTTACACCCACGAGCTCCCAGAAGAGATACATCTGGAAGATGTTGGTAGCGAGAACCAAACCGAGCATTGACATGGTGAAGAGAGAAAGGAAAGCATAGTAGCGCTGGAAGCCCTTCTCACCGTGCATATATCCGAAAGAATATATGTGTACCATCAAGCTGACTGTAGAAATCACTATGAGCATCATTACCGAAATAGGATCGAGCATGATGCCAAGGTCGAAATGCAATGCGCCAAACTTCATCCATGTGAAGTTGTAAGGCACGATAGTAGCAAATGCCCCATCGGCACAGCGGTCGGCAGTGAAATATCCGAATGCTGTAATATACGACAGGATGGTGACAATACCCAACGATGTAGTACCGATGAGACCAGCCACCTTATGTGACATCTTCATGCCTGCCAATCCCAAGATAAGGAATGAGAGCATAGGCAGAAGAAGTATCAGAAATGCATAACTGTAATCCATTGTCTATTAGAATTTCATGTTTTGGATACTGTCTACCTTATCGCTATGGAAGTGACGATAGACGTTGATGATAATGGCGATGGCAACAGCGGTCTCGGCTGCACTAACACCTATAGAGAATAAGGTGAAGAAGAAACCATCGAGCTGTCCTGGATAAAGGAAGCGGTTGAAGACGGCGAAGTTAAGGTCGGCAGCATTGAGTACCAACTCAACAGATATGAGCATGGCAACCAAATTGCGACGTGTAACGAAACCGAACACACCGATAAAGAACAGCAGTGCGCTAAGCACCAACAAACAACTTACAGGAATCATTCGTTACCTCCTTTTCTAGCTATCATGATACCACCAATAATGCAAGCGAGCAAGAAGAGAGATATGAACTCGAAAGGCAATACATATCCGTCTACACCTGATGAGAGAAGCTGAGTACCAATAGCCTCAATCTTAACCTCACCATCGCTTGCATACTTTTCTACAAATACATTCTTCAAGAAGATGCCTGCTACAGTAGCCAAACCTACTACTGAAAGTAGCAAGCCTGATACTATGCGAGAACCATTGATACGCTCAGTGATACCCTGCAAAGCATTCTTTGAAACGAGCTGGATGGCAAAGACATACATCATTGTGATACCACCTGCATATACACTAATCTGGGCAGCACCCAAGAAGGTATAGTCGAGGAGGAAGTATATGCCAGCCACACCAAAGAGTACGAACAACAGGAATGTTGCCGCACGCATGATGCTCTTTGTCAATACGCACATCACGGCTGAACCAAGGATTATTACAGCCAAGATGCAAAACATTACTAAATTTGCCATAATCTGTTATTACTTGGTTTTAGTGTTAAACTTACCGATTGTTATTGGCGCACCACCCTCGATGAGGTTAGGAAGCGAACCACCCTTATAAACCTCTTTGTCGAGATGTAGAACCAATTTACTGCGATCGAAGACAGCATTCTCGAAATCATTAACGAACTCAATGGCACCAAAGTTACATGCGTTGACACACAATTGGCAGAACATGCAGTCGCCAAGGTCGTACTGATAGTCGTCGAGTTTCTTCTTCTTACGTCCAGTCTCTGGATCTTCCTCCATGTGAGACAAAATCTTGATAGAGCCATTAGGACATGACTTCTCGCACAATGTACAAGCAGTACACTTGTAGCTTTCGTCTTCGTTGCGAGTGAAGACAAGGCGTCCGCGGTGGCGCTGGGCAACATGGAGAGTTGTCTTACGGTTTTCAGGGTACTGCTCAGTGCTCTTTGCAGTGAAGTACTCACGAAGAGTAGTCTTCAAACCAACGGCAAGAGTCTTGATGGCAGAACCAACTTCACCGAAATATGATTCTTTATTTTCCATTACTATGTCTTATTATAGCTAATAATTAAAATGTAAGGCCCAAAGCCACACAAACAGATGTGAGAACCAATACGCAGAGCATGAATGGCATGATGTACTTCCACTCAAGCTTCAAGATCTGGTCTACGCGCAGACGTGGGAATGTCCAGCGTACCCACATGAGGAGCCATACTACGAAGAAGGTCTTACCGAAGAACCAGATGAAACCAGGGATAAGGTTCATGAGGTTGTCGAAAGCCTCGATACCGATATTCAAAGGAGCCCATCCACCAAGGAACAAGCCACTTGCAATACCAGAGATTACAAAGAGATTGAGGTATTCTGCCAAATAGTAGAAACCGAAGCCCATACCAGAATACTCGGTATGATAACCAGCGGTAAGCTCACTCTCAGCCTCAGCCAAGTCGAAAGGACCACGGTTAGCCTCAGCATTACCAGCTACGAGGAATGCCAAGAAAGCGAGGATGGCAGGAACATGACCCTGAATGATGAGCCACTTCCAAGGACCAGTCTGTGCTGTTACGATTTCGCTCAACTGCATAGAACCTGTCATGATAACAACGCAGATGAGGCAGAGGCACAATGACATTTCGTAAGAAATCATCTGTACAGCACCACGCATAGCAGAGACAACAGAATACTTGTTGTTAGAACCCCATCCTGCAAGGAAGATACCAAGCACGCCGATAGAGCTGATGGCAGTAAGAAGGAACACACCTACATTGAAGTCGAGCACGTGCATGCCCTTGTTCCAAGGAAGGAATGAGAATGTTCCGACAGAAGCTGCAATCACGAGGAATGGAGCCAAGAAATAAAGAAACTTGTCTGCCTTGTCTACGGTAAAGATCTCCTTGATGAGCATCTTCAATACATCGGCAAACACCTGGAGTGTACCCCAAGGACCTACGCGAACAGGACCGATACGGCACTGGAAATAGGCGCAAACCTTACGTTCCATGAAGATAAGCACGATAGCGATAAGAGCGTAGGCAACGAGAATGCCAACACCTACAAGCACGCACTCTATCAGGATAGTCAAGAAGTCGCCCAGCCCTAAGGTCTGACGCAACAAGCAGTCAATCCAATTAGAAACTATACTGAAATCAAACATTTGTTTAATTCTTAAATTAATGATTATAAAAAATATTATCGCTTATCGGTCGATGTCTGGAATCACGAAGTCGAGAGCTGCACCAACGGTGATAAGGTCGGCAATCTTAGAACCTCTCAACATTTCATCCATACATGCAACATGGCTCAATCCCATTGGGCGGAGCTTCAAACGGTAAGGACTCTTGTCTCCCTTGCTGTCGATGAAAGCACCAATCTCACCACGTGCGCCCTCGCAAGAGAAATACCACTGTCCTTCAGGAAGCTTGATAATAGGCTTCTGCTTGATGTAGAATTCTCCCTCTGGGATATTGTCGATGAGTTGCTCAATGATATTAAGACTCTGATAGATTTCGTCTACACGGTTCAAGTAGCGAGCCATGCTATCACAAGAGTTGCGAGTAATCTGCTTAAACTCTACCTTATCATAAACATCATAAGGATGGTTCTTGCGGACATCATTCTCCCAACCGCTTGCACGACCAGAGCATCCTGTAACACCATAGCTGATAATGTTTTCAGCATCCATCACTCCAACATTGCAGAAACGCTTGCGAGTGATTACATTGTCGCCGAATACATCCATATACTCCTGAACCATAGGACGGAGGTATGCGATGAGGTCCTTAACATTCTTAACAAAGTTAGGATCGATATCAGCCTGAAGTCCACCAATACGATAATAGTTTTGGATAAGACGACCACCTGTAGTTTCCTCCATAACGTTCAACACGTGCTCACGGTCGCGCATGCTGTAGAGGAATGCTGTCAAAGCACCGAGGTCCTGAGCGCAGCAACCGAGATACAACAAGTGAGAATCGATACGCTGGAGCTCATCCATTATCGTACGTACATATTTAATACGGTCAGAGAGCTCTACACCCAAAGCTTCCTCGATAACGCCTACCAAAGCATGACGGTTCATCATAGCGCTGAGGTAGTCCATACGATCGGTAAGAGCGAGAGTCTGAGGATATGTATACTCCTCACACATTTTCTCAATACCACGATGGATATAACCGAGGTGTGGATAGATACGCTTGATAATCTCACCATCGAGAGCAGTCTCAAGACGAAGCACACCGTGAGTAGAAGGGTGCTGAGGACCAATGTTTACAACATAGTCGTCATCTGCAAAGAGAGGATTCTTCTTCTCAACTAGCTTACCGTTAGCATCAAGTGAATACTGATAACCGAAGTCAACCTCAACATCATCCTGTATGGTATACACATTATCTGCAGGATTGTAGTTCTTGCGGAAAGGATAACCCTTGAAGTCGTTACGGAGATAAAGACGACGCATATCTGGATGACCCAAGAACTTGATGCCATAGAAATCGTAAACCTCACGCTCAAGCAAGTTAGCAATCTTCCAAAGGTTGCAAACTGTAGGAATAACATATTCCTCGCCCACCTTCTTGGCCATCTGCTTTACGCTGATGCGCTCGTGAGTCTTGGTATTCTCAAGGATATAGATACATCCAAGTCCTTCTTCGCCGAAGTCCTCGCCAATGATAGTAACAAGGTAGTCGAAATGCTTCTCATCATGAAGAGAAGTCATCTCAGCGGCAAAGTTATCAAAACCGAATTCTTTATGTTCTAATTTCATTTTCTACCTTATTATTTATTATTATTGTCTTCTGTTGAAGTTTTAGCCTCTTGAGCTTTAAGCTGATCAAGAACCTTACCAAGATTCTCTACCTGCTCAGCAGTAGGAGCCTTATCTACAACAATAGTTTCCTTCTTTGCAGCTGGTGCTGGTTTAGCAACAGGCTTTGCGGCTGCAGCAGGCTTTGGAGCAGGACGATAAGAAGCAGCACGCTTCTCCTTTGTCTCATCAACAGAGATACCGAGTTTATCTTCGAATATCAACTCCTCATTACTCTTACCGAGCAAGCGCTCTTCTGCATTCTGCTTGTGGTTAACACCACCGAAGAATTTTTCTACCTTTACCTTACGCTGCAACTGCATCATACCATAGAGGATAGCCTCTGGGCGTGGAGGACAGCCTGGAATGTAGACATCAACAGGGATAATTTCGTCGATACCCTTAACAACATGGTAGCTACTCTTAAATGGACCACCAGAAATAGCACATCCACCAACAGCTACAACATACTTAGGCTCAGCCATCTCATCATAAAGACGCTTCAAAGCAGGAGCCATCTTATTTGTAATAGTACCGGCACACATGATAAGGTCTGCCTGACGTGGAGAGTTACGTGTTACCTCGAAACCGAAGCGAGAGAAGTCGTAACGTGCGCAACCAACAGCCATAAACTCGATACCACAACAAGAGGTAGCGAAGGTCAATGACCAAAGAGAGTTACTGCGACCCCAGTTGATAAGCTGGTCGAGATTACCAAGAACGAGGTTTACACCACCATCGTTCAAATCATTGGCCATCTTCTCAAGAGTGTCGTTGTCTTTCCATTCATCGTAAGGAAAGGCTTTGATACTTGGCTTTCTTACTTCCATTCCAATGCTCCTTTCCGCCATGCATAAGCAAGGCCTAAAATCAATACCAACAGGAAGAAGCCTACACTAACGAGAGCGGCTACTCCACACTGCTTAACAACAACTGCCCATGGATATAGGAACACAGTCTCGATGTCGAAAATCAGGAAAAGGATAGCAAAGAGGTAGTAACCAATATGCACGTGCATCCATGATGAGCCACGTGTAGGAATACCACACTCAAAAGGTTGTCCCTTTACCGGATTGTACGAACGAGGTCCTATCAACTTGGCTACGACATAAGCGCCAACAACCAAGACGACAGCCGTCAACAAAACGGTGACAAATAAATAGAAATACATAAAAAAAATATAACGTTATTTAGATTATTTTCATAAGCCTACTGGCTGCTTGTTTTAAAACAGTTGCAAAGGTACGAATATATTTTTAATTATTAGACAACAATTAACAAAAAAATCTTGCCTTTCTCACTACTATTTAAAGGAGCAAACCACACATATAAAAACATAGTGATAAAATATATGAAATGCATATTACACTAAGTTTTAAAAAGAGATTCTTTTTTATCAAATATAGACATAAAGAAACAGAGTGCCATAAATATGACACTCTGATATATTCCATAAAAAACAATTATTGCAAATGAAATTTCATCAATCCACGAACTGGGCGATGCACTATCTTGCCAAACATCATACCTTCTGCATCGATTGCTTTATAAAGTTGCACTGCAAAAGCATTGGCAACACCACCAACAAAGTTAACAGAAAGATCTGGACGACGATAAGGAACTACATTTAGACGAAGGAAATCACGGAATGAATCAACAACCATTTGTTCCAATTCAGGATATCTTAGTACTCGCTGACTGATAAAAGGAACTATTGAGGCTAAATAGCGGTTTGGCATAGGTTGACGATATACTTTATCAATAATCTCGGAATATGTCAGTCCGCTCCATGCAAGATATTCTGTTCTTAATCCATGATCAAGCCAACTCTTAAAAATACCATTTAGAAAATGTTTACCAAGTACAGCGCCACTACCCTCGTCACCAAGAATATAGCCAAGTGGAGGCGTGTTTTGAACTATTTCCTTACCATCAAAAAGACAAGAATTAGCACCAGTACCGAGAATACAAGCAATGCCAGGCTCTATACCACAAGTTGCTCTAGCAGCACCTAATAAATCATTGTAAACATGGAAGTTAACATTATATTCAGAAAAAGCATCTTCAAGGATAGCTTTCAAAGGTTGCACAAGTTCCTTAATACAACCGCTACCATAGAAATAAGCATTGATATGCTTTTCTGACGAACACTGACTCAGAGTTTGACAGAATGTAGTATCCACAAACAATTGCTTGCGAACTATTTCTACAATAACCTCAGAAGATTGATGAACCGGACTAATACCTTGAGTAGTTACATTACTCAATACAAAGCCATCTTCAACAATACACCAATCAGCTTTGGTGCTTCCACTATCTACAATTATAACCATTTTCCTGTATTTTAGTGCAAATTTACGGAATATATTTCTAAATATCCCACATTTTATGTAATTTTGCATATTAAGAAAACAAAAAAGCCCAAACAAAGGAAATATTTAGAATAAATATCCAAATGAAAAAAAGAATATATATAATGCTCGTATTGGCATTGATGATTGTTTTGCCATCTCATGCCGTACTGAAGGAGAAGAATATAGAAAACACTTTATCGCTTCTCAGACTGGAGCTTACAAACTACAGAACAGAACTAGAACGCCAATCAGGATTGATGAAGGCTCAGCAAGAACAGGTGATGATGAATATGATATCTGTGATGAACAGAAGTCGTCAGAATTCACTTATGCTGTATTCACAGAAAAATGGTTTTATTTTCGACCTTACATACGCTTGTCATGAAGCTACTGAGCAATATCAGGAGTTTCAAAAGAACGTGAAGCCTTTTAGACAATATCTGAATACTGCAGATGTAGAGATATCTCGTTATGATAGCCTTATCAACGAACTTGGCACAATGGGAAAATATGGTCTATCAGAGAAAGCAAAGGTAGACCGCAATGTTTGTATCACATTGGCTATCAACATCCGTCACACTCTGAACGACAACAGAGTACAGATGCGTGACTATATAAAGATATACAACCAAACAGAAGAGCGACTGAAGTATCTGAACACCTATGCTAACACAAGGTATAAGGATATACAGCAAAGCATTTTCAGCAATCGTGGCGACAACTATTTGAGCATATTAAAGAATATAGGGCATAATGTTGTTGAAACCTCAGAAACCGTTACTGAAAAATATAAGCCACAAAAGAAGGTGCAATCTGATTGGGATAGCCGAATAATGCTTGGACTACTCATCATATTGGCTTTAGGTACAGGAATATCGCTACTCATCAACTTCGTAATCATTAGATGGATAGCAAGAAGACTAACAAGATACTCTCGATTTGAAAAATATAAAGATTGGCTCGAAGAGAAGATGACATGTATAAACCTCGCTATGTCGGTAGCAACATTTGCTATCATACTCGGCGTGGTTAGAATAATCGTGGAGCAAAACTTCATCATCATGGCGAGCGGATTGCTCATCAACTATACATGGTTGATGGAAGTAATATTGCTGTCGATAATGCTGCGTCTTGATGGTGATAAAATAAAGAGTGGATTCAAGCTTTATTCACCTATCATGGTGATAGGTTTCTTGGTTATAGCATTTCGCATAGCTTTGGTTCCTAACGCATTGGTTAGCTTAGTATTTCCTCCAATATTAGCAGTGAGCATATTCTGGCAATGGAATGCTATAAGAAAGCATCAGCAAAACACAGAGATGTCTGACCGCTACTATTCTTATGCATCGTTGGCTGTATTTATTTTCTCTACCATTAGCTCATGGGTAGGCTACACATTGTTGGCTGTAGAGATTCTGATATGGTGGGTTATGCAGCTCACATGTATCTTGACTATTACATTTATGCAAGGATGGCTGAAGACATATTCTAAAAACAAGAAGATGGATGAGAAGCCTATTACCCAAACATGGATATTCAACTTCATCTATAAGGTAATAATGCCGGTATTAGGAGTGCTATCAGTGATGATTTCCATCTACTGGGCTGCTGATGTATTCAACCTCAGCGATACAACTTGGAAGATATTTAGCAACTACTATATCAACGAAGATGGTTTCCGTGCAAGTATCATAACAATAGCATTAGCGGCAATTCTATACTTTCTATTTGCATATCTCAACAAGACCATCATGGCTCTGTTGTATATTCATTTCGAGAATACTGACCACAAAACAGCTGCAACAAGATTTGTTATGGCAAAGAATGTTATACAGGTTGTTGTGTGGGGTATATGGTTACTGATAGTCTTAGGACTATTCAAGGTGAACAACACATGGCTTGTAGTTGTATCTGGTGGTTTGTCTACAGGTATCGGTTTTGCCATGAAAGATATCATCGAGAATATCTACTATGGCATCTCACTTATGACCGGTCGTATCAAAGTGGGCGACTTGATAGAGTGTGATGGTATTCGTGGTTCTGTAAGCTCTATCAACTATACATCAACGATGGTTAACACCACGGATGGTTCGGTGATAGCATTCCAAAACTCACAGCTCTTTACTAAAAACTACAAGAATTTAACTCGTAATCATGGTTACGAACTTGATGTGATAGTGATAGGTGTTGCCTATGGTTCTAATGCCGCACAGGTGAAGGCGCTTCTCACTGAGACAGTAAGCAAATTGGATTGCCGCGACAAAAAGAAAGATGTAAATGTTGTATTCTCTAACTTCGGAGCCGACTCCATCGACTTCAAAGTATTGGTATGGGTACCTGTTATGACTCGCACATATGCTGATGGTGAAATCAAAGAAGCAATATACAACTGCTTGAATGAAAACAACATCGAGATACCATTCCCACAGAGAGATATTCATATCATAAACTAAACATAGAAATAAAGACATAATAAATAAGTTAATTATTTAACCAACTATGCAGACAATAGCCTATAATACAAAGCCAACGCTGATAGCAGGTCCATGCGTGATAGAATCGATGGAACTGCTTGACACCGTAGCACAGAAGCTGGTAGAGATAAACAGAAAACTCAATACCAACATCATTTTCAAAGCATCGTTTGACAAAGCTAATCGTACAAGCTTAAACTCATTCCGAGGTCCTGGTTTGGAGAAAGGTTTGCAAATGCTTGCAGATATTAAATCAAAATATAATCTGCAGATAACTACAGATATACACGAAAGCTATCAGGCTGAAGCAGCAGGCGAGGTATGCGACATATTGCAGATTCCTGCGTTTCTTTGTCGACAAACAGATTTACTCGTGTCTGCAGCAAAGACTGGAAAGATTGTAAATATCAAAAAGGCGCAGTTCCTTAGTGGTGTAGACATGAAATATCCTGTTGAAAAGGCTCGCGAGAGTGGAGCTAAGGATGTTTGGCTCACAGAACGTGGCAACTGCTTTGGCTACAACAACTTGGTTGTCGATTTCCGCAATATTGCTGATATGAAAGAAATTGTGCCTACCGTTATCATGGACTGCACACATAGCGTACAACGTCCTTCAGCTGGCAACGGCAAGACCATTGGCGACCGCAAGTTTGTACCTTCAATGGCGCTTGCAGCAAAAGCTTTTGGTGCTACAGGATACTTCTTTGAGGTACACCCTACCCCAGACGAAGGATTATCGGATGCTGCCAACATGCTTGAACTCAATAAGCTTGAGGATTTAATAATGAAACTTATCTAATCATGGAAGATATAAATACTAGACTTGGCAAGACGAAAGACTATGCCATACAATGTCTAAAAGACGAGGCAGAAGCCTTGATGGAACTAATTCCGCAGATTGATGACAACTTCGAAGAAGCTGTAAAGATGATGTACAACTGTCATGGTAAAATCATTGTTACAGGAGTTGGCAAAAGCGGACATATTGGTGCAAAGATTGCTGCTACGCTATCTTCTACTGGTACTCCTGCATTCTATATCAATCCTCTTGATGTATTCCATGGCGACCTTGGAGTGATGACACCTGACGATGTGGTATTAGCTCTTAGCAATAGCGGACAGACTGACGAGTTGCTGAGATTTATTCCTATGGTACTGCATATGAATGTACCTATCATAGCTATGTCTGGTAACGAACATTCACTGCTTGCAAAATACTCTAACATACATCTAAAATGCAAAGTTAACAAAGAGGCTTGCCCTCTGAACCTTGCACCAACAAGTTCTACCACAGCAGCCTTGGCTTTAGGCGACGCACTGGCTATAGCACTGATGAAGGTTAGAGACTTCAAACCACGTGACTTCGCACAGTTCCATCCTGGCGGCGAACTAGGAAAGAGATTGCTTACAACAGCTGCCGATGTGATGCGAACAGAAGAGATGCCTATCATTCCAAAGGATATGCACCTTGGTGAAGCTATTATTCATGTATCAAAGGGCAAGTTGGGATTGGGTGTTTCACTCAACGAAGAAAAGAAGGTTGAGGGTTTGATTACTGATGGCGACATCCGTCGTGCTATGGAGCACTGGCAGGCACAATTCTTTGATCATACAGTATCGGACATTATGACTAAATCTCCAAAGATGGTTACACCAACCACCAAGATTACTGAGATACAGCGCATAATGCACAAATACAAGATTCATACGGTTCTCGTTGTCGACAACGACAAGCATCTACTCGGTGTCGTCGACCATTACAGTTGCATGATTTGAAACACTTTTTAGTTTTTATATTTTTATTGCTGGCAACTTCAGGAAATTGCCAGACAAGCGATTCGATATTAGTAAACAGATTGAGAGAATGTGGCGTCACATTCTCTCATAATAATTCTGTGACCTTACTCACCACAGGACAGGAGAAGTTTGACGATATGTTTAAAGCCATACGTCAAGCTCGAAGTTCTGTGCACCTAGAATATTTCAACTTCCGCAACGATTCTATTGCATCGTTATTGTTCGACCTATTGGCAGAGAAGGTGAAAGAAGGTGTTGAGGTAAGGGCTTTATTCGATGCATTTGGTAACTCTAGCAACAACCGTCCACTTAAGAAGCGGCATATCGAAGCATTAAGGAAACGTGGCATAGAGATTTATGAGTTCGACCCTTTACGCTTTCCTTGGATTAACCATGTATTCTCTCGCGACCACAGAAAGATTGTTATCATAGATGGTGAGATAGCATATACTGGTGGTATGAATGTTGCAGACTATTATATCAACGGCACAAATGTTGTCGGTGAATGGCATGATATGCATTGCCGAATAGAAGGCTATGAGGCAATAGAACTTCAGCGAATATTTATCAAGACATGGAATAAGGTAACGAAACAAAATGTTCATGGTACAAAGTATTACCATGCATTCCGTCCAAGTAGAAACTTCAAAGGTCTAAAACCTGACACTACATCTACTGCATACAAAAAGATGGTGGGAATAATCAATCGTGAGCCACGAACAAGCAACGAGATTATTCGCGAATTCTATTATAATGCCATAGATGCAGCAAAAGATAGCATAAAGATTATCAATCCTTACTTTACCCTCAATGGTCGACTAAAACGCAAAATTGTTGCTGCAGCCCAACGAGGAGTAAAGGTAGAGATAATGGTTTCTACAAAAAGCGATATACCTCTTACTCCTGATTGCGTTTTCTATAATGTGCACAAGCTAATGAAGAAGGGATGTACTATATGGATGTATACACCAGGCTTCCACCATACCAAGATAATTATGGTAGATGGAAAGTTCTGTACTGTTGGTAGTGCTAATCTCAATTCACGAAGCCTAAACTTTGACTACGAAGAGAATGCGGTTATCATAGACAAAGAAACAACTAAACAGCTAAACGATCTCTTCGATAGCGAAAAGGCAGATAGCTTTAAGCTTACACCAGAGAAGTGGAAGAAATTCCGTACGCCATGGCAACGCTTCGTAGGTTGGTTCGCTCACTTACTAGCGCCTGTGATATAAAAAACGCTTTATATGTTGACAAGTAAGTATTATATCTTGTTGACATCAACAAATCCGTGCATAACAGCATATATAGTCAACGCAGAAACACTCTTTACGCCAAGTTTGTCTTGGATATTCTTACGATGACTTATAACAGTAGTAATACTAATATTAAGTTTCTCTGCAATCTCCTTATTAATCATGCCTTGAGCAACAAGCGACAGCACCTCAACTTCGCGTGAAGAGAGTAAATGCTCTATTTGTTGCGAAGGCATGGAAGGAAGATTCTGACCTCTGCCATGAGCATGTTGCTCTAGTGTAAGAATTGACTTTAGCAAAACGCCTTCAGGCACATTTACCTGAAGACAATTAAACTCAGCAAATGCAGCGACATCGTTTGAAGAGGTAAGAACAATTGTCTTCATTCTATTCTCAACAAAGAATGCACGGTTTTCTAGAACTATATTCATAGCCACAAAGTAATGGAAATAATGGTCAGGATGGTTTGCTTGAAGTTCTGCAAACGAACCAAAGGTATCAACCTCTATTATAGGCATGACATCCTGCAATATAGCTCTCAATCCTACAACAGCAAGTGTGTTAGGATCGATTATTGCGATGCTTGGCATTTGTGCAGTATCATGTATGGTATGTTTCATAATGCAAAAGTAGTACTTTTTACTCATTAATCAATCATTTACAATAAAATAATACCTACATTAAGGTATTAATTACATGCAATAAACATAAGAATATATCGTTTTTATATAAAGATTTCATTAATATCATGACTATAGAAAGAACAATTACATCTAACAACGCATTAATAGAACTATTCCAATTCCAAGGTAAAAGTGAGACTATAGAATATCATGCATATATTCATGCCACAAACAGTTCGTTATCATTCCAAGAGCAACTTCTGTCGTTGGCTAAGGCTGCAAAAGACTTACTATCCTTAACCCCTCAAGGTAGCCAATGCTTTATGGCAAGATGTCATGTCAGCGATGCCGCCAACCAAAGTGATACAATAAAGAATATTCTTTCTCCCTTACTCAATAGTACATTATCCATAATTCAGCAGCCTCCTCTCGATGGTACCAAGATTGCACTATGGATTTATGCAGTAAGCAATGTAGAAAAAGAATACATAAACGGGATATGCAAACTATACCATAACGGCTACAAGCATTATTGGACCACAGAAAATGGCAACTCAGAAGATAGTACTTATCAACAAACAGTAAGTTTACTTGATAATAGCAGTAACATGCTAAAAAACGAAGGTATGAGCATCAGCGATAACTGCAAACGCACATGGCTATATGTGAACGACATAGACAACCACTATGCAGATGTTGTTAATGGAAGAAACGATGTATTCGACAGAGAAAAACTCACAGAACAAACTCATTACATAGCAAGTACTGGCATCTTTGGGTATACAGGTAAAAGAGGAGTTAATGTGAAACTAGACACATATTCTATAAAAGGGCTACAAACGGATCAAACACAATATCTTTATGCTCTATCTAATCTTAATCGCACATCAGAATATGGAGTTCGCTTCGAACGTGGCGTTGCAATAAAATATGGCGACCGCACTCATGCCTTTATATCAGGAACGGCTTCTATCGACAACATGGGAAACATCCTCTACCCTAACGATATTAAGAAGCAAACGCAAAGAATGTGGGAGAATGTGGAGGCACTATTAGCTGAAGTAGATATGCACCTTGACGAAGATGTGGCTATGATGACAGTTTATCTTCGTGATATAGCAGACTACAACATTGTAAAGAGTCTATTCGAGAAACGATTCCCTACTCGACCAAAAACAATTGTGCAAGCTCCTGTCTGTCGTCCTGGGTGGTTAATAGAAATGGAGTGTATATGCATAAAAGAAGCTAAGAAGGAATTCAGAAATTTCTAAAGATGATATTGTATACCTCATAATATATATAAAATATCGTCTAATATAAAAAGAATTAGATAAAGAATAATAAAAAAGGCAAGATGATAATTTCACCTTGCCTTTTATTATATATATGTATAAGTAGTGTAATTTACTTAGCGTATGCTACTGAACGAGTCTCACGAATTACGGTAATCTTTACCTGTCCTGGATAAGTCATCTCGTTCTGAATCTTTGTAGCAATCTCACCACTCAAGTTTTCTGTCTCTTCATCGGTCATCTTATCAGCACCAACGATAACACGGAGCTCACGACCAGCCTGAATAGCGTATGTCTTAGTAACGCCAGGATAGCTCATAGCTATAGCCTCAAGGTCATTGAGACGCTTGATATAAGCCTCAACAATCTCACGACGTGCACCAGGACGTGCACCTGAGATAGCATCACAAACCTGAACGATAGGAGCTAGAAGAGTGTTCATCTCCATTTCGTCGTGGTGAGCACCAATAGCATTACAGATATCAGGCTTCTCCTTATACTTCTCTGCTATCTTGGCTCCATAGAGTGCGTGTGGCAATTCACTTTCCTCATCAGGCACCTTACCAATATCATGCAACAATCCTGCACGCTTTGCCTTCTTTGGATTCAATCCCAACTCAGAAGCCATAACAGCACAAAGGTTAGCTGTTTCACGAGCATGCTGCAAGAGGTTCTGACCATAAGAACTTCTGTACTTCATCTTACCAATGATACGGATAAGTTCTGGATGCAAACCATGAATACCAAGGTCGATAGCTGTACGCTTACCTGTTTCGATAATCTCATTATCGAGTTGCTTCTTAACCTTAGCAACAACCTCTTCGATACGAGCTGGATGGATACGACCATCAGCAACAAGCTGATGAAGAGCCAAACGACAAACCTCACGACGAACAGGGTCGAAAGCTGAGATAACGATAGCCTCAGGAGTATCATCGACAACAATTTCAACTCCAGTTGCAGCCTCGATAGCACGGATATTTCTACCCTCACGACCGATGATGCGTCCCTTTACCTCATCATTATCAATGTGGAATACGCTAACTGAGTTTTCGATAGCTGTTTCAGTAGCAACACGCTGAATAGTCTGGATAACGATTTTCTTAGCCTGAGCATTAGCATTAAGCTTAGCCTCATCCATGATTTCGTTGATATAGCTTGATGCTGCAGTCTTAGCTTCATCCTTCAAACTTTCTACCAAACGATTCTTTGCATCTTCAGCACTAAGACCAGAGAGCTCTTCAAGTTTTTCGCGCTCCTGATTCTGCATTTTGTCAAGTTCCTCCTGCTTAATAGCGATGAGTTTCTTCTCATTATCAATACGCTGTTGGTTTTGCTCAACCTCCTGTTTACGACGTCCAAGTTCTTCCTGACGCTGATTAAGAGAAATTTCACGCTGCTTTAAGCGGTTTTCACTCTGTTGAATTTTCTGGTTGCGTTGCTGAACCTCTTTTTCAAGTTCGCTTTTCTTGTTAAGGAACTTCTCCTTTACTTCAAGGAGTTTTTTCTCCTTTATAACATCAGCTTCCTTTTTGGCAGCGTCAACCATTTGATTATATTTTCCGGTAATAACATATCGGAAAAGAGAGTAGCCCCCAAGACCTCCAAGCAGAAGTCCCACGACGGCTGTAATAATAATAAATAGTGTCATTGATTGTTCATTTATATAAATATGTGGATATTCTATTTCTTTAGGGCGTCTTCGATTTCTGAAGTCAACTTAGAAAGAATATCTGTCACCGGTCCAAGGTCATTATGTCCTGTCTCTTTTTCATATCGAATAGCGATATCAATTAGAGCTGCATACAAAATTTCCTTATCACTCTTTTTTCCTTTAAAATAAGAGTAATAAGTATTCAAGGTTTCGGTTATAAGTTTACCTGCCTTACGATAATATTCTTCGTCGCTTCGATCGCATCTTAGCGGCATCTCCATATCGTAGACAAACAATCTTATGTTGAGTTTTTCTTTGTTATCTTCAGCCATCTTTAGTGTCATTTGTCGCTTAACAGCGTGATACATTTATTGACATCCCTGATTAGCTTAGCTACTCGCTTCTGTGCAGACTCCATGTCTCCATCAGTTATTTCGAGCATCTTTGCCATCTTTAGCAACTGATATTCCCTATCAGCCTGCTCCAACTTCTTTTGCAAGTCCTTGATTTGGGCATCGCGCTCGTCGACCATAGCATAAAGCTCAGAATTCTCCTTCTTCAAGTCTGAATATTGGAGAATCATCTGCCTCACGCGAGTGGTAAAAGCTGTTAAAGTCTTCTCATTGGCATCCATAGGAATTTCAATTTGGCTACAAATTTAGCATTTTTATTTTATAACAGCAAGATAATTTCACATTATTTTATTTTAATATGTTAATTATCTTTTTTATTTCTTTCAGATTGCTATTGTTCTGCTTGTTTTGGTTCTTTTTTTGCAAGCATCACAACCTGGTATACAAAATTGCTCACCCACGATTCGCTAAAACCCAAACGTTTGTTATACTGACGTATAGCCACTACAGTCTTCAGTACACTAGCATCTGTATAATCGTTTTTCGTGAATATTTCATGAACTGTCTTATCTGTCATTGCCTTAATAGCCTTTTTAAAGAATGATGGAAGACGAAGCTTAAACTTCATCAAGTTACCAGTAAGCATCATCAAATCCTGTGTAAAATTCTGGAATTGAAGAAGATAAATCTGTACATCTTGCATCTTTCTGCAGTTCTTTCTGATGCTTTGATCTATTTCCTTAAAGAAGTTATCGTCGACACCATAGATTTCCTGCATCATCTTCTGACAATATTTTTTCTCACCAATACCCAACTTATTGTTTACTGTTGGAACATGGAAAGAAGATTTAAAGACCCTCAAGTCTGGCACCATTGCCAAATTAGTAATTCCTACATTAGCAGCAATAGAAGCCTGAAAATACACTCTAACTAAAGTCATGTAATCTTGCATTCCTCCAGTATTCTCTTCCGAACCTTTCTTGCCTAATAATTTCTGTATAAAGTTCATAATAATTTACTATAAAATATTTCAAATAATATAATTATCGTATGCAAAATTAATGCAAATAATTCAAAACTCAAAATTTATTAATATAAAAACTAACCATGTTCAAACAAGTCCATTTACGAACTTTATTGGCTGCAAAGCTCACAAATATCATAAAAGTACAAAAAAATCGCATTCTCATTTCGTTATTTCAAATAATATATTTAATTTTGCAGTGAATTTCAAATCAAACGAAGTTTTTTATAATACGAATTTAATACATGGCACAAGTTTTGAACAGAAACGGTAGCAACTTAATAAAGATACTCGTTATCCTTTTCGATTTCATAATAATCAACGCTATATTGTTAACTTTGTTAAAGTTAACGCCTTCTGTTGTACCTTCATATATTCTAAGCCATGCAAGACTTACTATGATATTGGCAAACTTTGCCATGATAATATCACAAAGCGAATATTCAACAATCCTACATCTTCGCAACACTTCATTTTTAGATGCAGTAAAGCAATCATGCAAATTAAATTATTCGCATGCATTAATATTATTTTTGAGTCTTCGTCTATTATCGAATGGTGGAAATCTATTTGATTTCATGATATTGTATAGTATTACTTGCCATATAATAATAGTTTGTGCAAGGTGTGCAGAACACAATTTGCTTAAATTCTACAGAAAATCTGGTGGAAACATAACAAGTGTGATTTTCGTAGGCAACGACTATGCAAATGCTGAGATATACAACAAGCTGATGGAAGATATCTCTACAGGATATCGTGTACTAGGATATTTTGCCGACAATAATATTACAGGAGTAAGCTCCAACTTTATCAGATTAGGTTCTATGTCTGATTTAAATGATCTCATGGAAGATTCTTTGCAAGTATCAGAAAACGACAAGAAAGAACTATCGAAAGAACTTATAAACAATAACGATATCAATTCAAAGAGTTTCCAACTATCAGGAGTTAAAGAGATTTTCTGCTGTTTATCGCATGACGAAAACGAAGAAATAAAACGTATCATGCATTTCTGCGACAAGAATGTCATTCATTTCCACTATGTACCAAGACAGTTTGGTAACTATCAGTTGGATTTAAAACCAGAACAACTCGGGGATTTCAGACTATATACAAACCGTAAGGAACCACTTCTTGAGATTCAGAACTATGCTCTTAAAAGAGCATTCGACATTGTGTTTAGTGGTTGCGTTTGTCTATGTCTATTACCTTTCTTACCAATTATAGCATTGATTATAAAGCTTCAGAGCCCAGGCCCTATCTTCTTTAAGCAAGCGAGAACAGGTTCGGATGGTAGAATCTTTGATTGTATAAAGTTCCGTTCAATGCATGTCAACGCAGATGCAGACCGCATACAGGCAACAAAGAACGACCCAAGAAAGTTTGCATTCGGTAATTTCATGCGCAAGACAAACATTGACGAGCTTCCACAGTTCTTCAATGTATTAAAAGGCGACATGAGTATTGTAGGTCCACGCCCACACATGCTGAAGCACACTGAGATGTATAGTCAAATCATTGACAAGTATATGGTTCGTCACTTCTGCAAACCTGGAATAACCGGTTGGGCACAGGTTACAGGCTACAGAGGCGAGACAAAAGAAGTTTGGCAGATGGAAGAACGCATCAAACGTGATATATGGTATATTGAGAATTGGTCTTTTTGGCTTGACATTAAGATTATTTTCCTCACAGCAAAAACCATAATCATCCCTGATAAGAATGCGTATTAAACACAGCTACAGAAAATATATTCGTAATTATATTATAAAGATATGAAAGGAATCATCTTGGCAGGCGGCTCTGGAACTCGCCTCTACCCAATAACGAAAGGTATCAGCAAACAGTTGATACCAATATTCGACAAACCGATGATATACTATCCTTTGTCGGTATTGATGCTTGCAGGCATCCGTGATATCTTGGTGATATCTACACCTTATGATCTTCCAGGCTTCAAGCGTTTGCTTGGCACAGGCGAAGACATTGGTATAAACATATCATATGCAGAGCAGCCTAGTCCAGACGGATTGGCTCAAGCGTTCATTATAGGAGAAGACTTCATAGGTGAAGACGATGCATGCCTTGTTTTGGGCGACAATATATTTTATGGTGCAGGCTTTAGTGCATTACTTAAAGAGAGTGTTGAAGCTGCAAAGAATGGTAAAGCAAGTGTATTCGGCTATTACGTCAATGATCCTGAGAGATATGGAGTTGCCGAATTTGATGATAAAGGCAATTGCTTAAGTATAGAAGAAAAGCCAGAACATCCTAAGAGCAATTATGCAGTTGTAGGACTATATTTCTATCCTAACAGCGTTGTAAAAATTGCTAAAAACATAAAGCCAAGTGCACGTGGTGAACTTGAGATAACAACGGTAAACCAAGAGTATCTAAAGCAAAAGAATCTTAAGGTAAGAACCCTACAACGAGGTTTTGCATGGCTTGATACAGGCACTCACGACAGTCTGAGCGAAGCAAGTACTTTTATAGAAGTTATTGAAAAGCGACAGGGACTGAAAGTTGCTTGCCTTGAAGAGATAGCTTTCAAGAAGGGATGGATAACAGCAGAGAAGCTTAAAGAGTTGGCCAAACCAATGATTAAAAACGAATATGGTCAATATCTTCTTAGATTAACAGAATAATAATATAACGATATAACAGAAAATGGAAGAAAACAAGAAACTTGAAATTGACGCTTCTTACAACGGTACAGAAACTGAAGAAAGATCATCCATTGATTTCACTACCATTTACACTACCCTTATCCTTAATTGGAAATGGTATCTACTTTCTATGCTCCTATGTATAGGTTTAGCAGCAGTTTACCTTCGTTATGCGACTCCTGTATATAAGGCTAGTACAAAGTTACTTATTAAAGACAACGACAGTCAGAAAAGTAGCCGTTATGGCAACATGTTGCTCAACAGCAGTAGCACATTGGGTTTGATGAGCAATTCAAATGGTATTGAAAACGAGGTTGAAATATTGAATTCTTACTCTATTGCCGAAGAAGCTATCAGAGATTTGAAGATATATGCCAACTATTATAAGAAAGGTAAGGTAAAATATCGTCTCCAGTACAAAACCAACCCTATAGAAGTAGAAGTAGACGCGCCTCACCTTGAAAAGCTCAATACAAGTATCAAGCTTAAAATCACAAAGAGTGATGGCAAATATCATGTAACGGGTAAATATTATGTACCATTAGAGGAGACAGAAGCAGATGGTCCTTATTATATAGATAGAACCATTGACAAACTTCCTGCCACTATTGGTACACGTGCAGGTATACTTACATTCAAGGCTACAGCCAACGAGCCAATGGAAGATGGCGATGACATAAAAGTTGTCATTAATTCTCCTAAGGTTGCTGCATATAAATACGTAGCAAACCTTGATGTATCTCAGACCAGCAAGATGACTACCATTGCACAGCTCGTTCTTAAGGACGAGAGTCCACAGCGAGCTTTGGATTATCTTCGTCAGTTGATATTCTGCTACAACCGCCAAGCCAACGACGACAAGAACGAGATTGCTATCAGAACAGAGGAGTTTATCAATGGCCGCTTGGAGAAAATCAATGCAGAATTGGGCAACACAGAAGGTGAACTTGAGAGCTACAAGAAAGCTCACAAGATGGTTGAATTGAAGCTTAATGCAGACCAAGCTATCAAAGATGCATCTCAGTACACTCAGAAACTTGCTGAAGCAAACACTCAAATTGAGCTTCTTAAGAGCATCGACGACTTCATGAACCATACAGAGAACAAGTACCAAACGCTTCCATCAAACGTTGGTCTTACAGATATTTCGGCAACCAACCTTATCAAGACTTACAATGATATCGTATTGCAAAGAAATCGTTTGTTGAAGAGTGCCAGTGAGAATTCACCTACTGTAACACCTCTCACATCACAACTTGACGACCTAAGAAGTAGCATACGTAGAGCTATGCAACAGGCTCGTCGCTCTGTAGAAATACAGCGTGATGCGGTAAGCTCACAATACCAACTCTATCAAGGTCAGCTCCAGTCTACACCAGAACAGGAGCGCATGCTCACACAAATTGGTCGTCGCCAAGAGGTAATGTCTGGCTTGTATCTTATGCTCCTGCAGAAACGTGAAGAAAACTCTATCTCATTGGCAGCAACAGCCGATAAGGGCAAGCTCATAGACAATCCTGCAATTGAGGGTAAGGTTAGTCCTAAGGCTGCCATTATCTTGCTTATCGCATTAATCCTCGGTATTGCCATTCCTTCAGGAATAATATTCATCCTTCAGTTCTTCCGCTATAAGATTGAAGGTCATGAAGATGTAGCTTTACTTACCACATTACCTATCATTGCAGATGTAGCTGTTGCTAACGACTCTGCAAAGCAAAAGGCAGACATCGTAGTTCACGAGAATACAAACAGCTTGATGGAAGAGATTTTCCGTTCAATGCGTACAAATATCCAGTTTATGCTCAAAGATGGTCAAAAGAGTATCCTCTTTACATCTACAACATCTGGAGAAGGTAAAACCTTTACAGCAGCCAACCTTGCAGTTAGTTTCGCATTACTTGGCAAAAAGGTTATACTCGTAGGTCTTGACATCCGTAAGCCTCGACTGGCACAGTTGTTTGAAATCAACGATAGAGTACATGGTATCACCAATCTTATCGTAAAAGAACACCCTACAAAGGACGATATCAGACAACAAATTCTCCCATCAGGAGTTAATGACAATCTCGACTTGCTTATGGCTGGACCTATTCCTCCAAACCCTGCAGAACTTGTCACACGCCACTCTCTCGATGAAATATCACAGCATCTGCAAGACATGTACGATTATATAATCATCGATACAGCTCCTGTAGGTCTTGTTACCGACACATTGCAGATAACCCGTATCTCTGATGTCACAGTCTACGTATGCCGCGCCGACTATACCGCTAAAGAAAGCTTTGATCTTATCAATGGACTGGCAGCAAGCGACAAGCTTAAAAATATGTGTCTCGTACTCAATGGCATCGACATGTCAAAGAAAAAGAATGGATACTATTACGGCTACGGAAGCTATGGTAAGTATGGTCGCTATGCTCGTTTCAACAAGCAACGCTATGGTTCTTATGGCAAATATGGCTCTTATGGTTCATATGGAAGCTATGGCTCATACGGAAGCTATGGTTCATATGGAAACTATAGCAATTCACACTATGGCAACAAGAATGACAATTCAATAAAGTTATAATTCATTAGCTGATAAAAACAATATGACTATAGCAGTTGATTTCGATGGTACAATAGTTGAAAACAGATATCCAGAGATTGGTGACGAACGAATGTTCGCCACCGAAACTCTGAAAATGCTTATCCAAGATAGACATCGTCTGATATTGTGGACATGCCGCGAGGGTAGACTTCTTGATGACGCCATCAACTGGTGTAAGGAAAGAGGTGTAGAGTTTTGGGCTATAAACAAAGACTTTCCTGAAGAGGATGTCACAAAAAACCATCAGTTCTCAAGAAAGATCAAGGCTGATTTATTCATCGACGACCGAATGATCGGCGGATTACCTGACTGGGGAACAATCTACCAGATGATAAAATACCATAAGACACTTGAGCAGGTTATCCAAGAGTCATTTGGTAAAATCTACGAAGAAGATATCCCAAAGAAAAAACATTGGTGGCAGTTTGGATAACATTAATCTGCATTTATAAATACAACTAAAAAGAGCTATTTGGAACTCTTATTCCAAACAGCTCTTTTTAGTTGTATACTTATTGACTCTTATATATATAATAAGGTATAATATATATAATGTGTATTATAATCTTTGACCATTAATAAAGTCTTTAGCACTCATACGCTTCTTTCCTGATTGCTGCAGATGCAAGATTTCAAGCAAACTATCAGCACAACTCACATATAGATGTCCCTTTTCTGCAAAGAGTTCACCTGGAGCCAGCGATGTAGCCTTATCAGTTTTCTGTGTTTTGAAAACCTTCAGCATCATCTCCTTACCATTAAGCACAACATTACCCCATGCTCCAGGATAAGGCGACAGACCTCTTACAAAGTCATAAACTTTCTTTGCTGGCTGATTCCAATTAATCTCGCATGTCTCTTTAAAAATCTTAGGTGCAACAGGCAACTCTGCATCATCTGCGTATTCTGATTGTTCCTTCGATTCTACAACACCATCGCCAGCTATCACCTTATCAACAGTCTCCAATGCCAACTCTGCACCAAGAACCATAAGTCCATCGTATACATATTCAACATCGGCATCATCAGGAATTTGGAAAGTCTTGCGGTCGATGATTCTTCCTGCATCAATATCATGGTCGAGGAAGAAAGTTGTCACACCGGTCTCTGTCTCACCATTTATCACAGCCCAGTTAATAGGAGCTGCACCACGATATTTAGGTAGCAACGCAGCATGCACATTAAAAGTTCCATACTTTGGCATTGCCCATACCACCTCTGGCAACATGCGGAACGCTACCACAACCTGCAAATCAGCCTTATATGAAGCCAACTCTTCTACAAAAGCAGGATCCTTCATTTTTACAGGCTGAAGCACAGGCAGACCATGTTCCAAAGCATACTTCTTAACCTCAGAAGGTTGCAATGTGTCTTGATGACGGCCAACAGGCTTATCTGGTTGAGTAACAACGGCAACAACGTTGTATCCGCCTTCAACCAATTTACTTAATGTGCCTACAGCAAACTCAGGGGTTCCCATAAACACTATTCTCAAATCTTTCTTTTCCATATAAAGGCAAAGTTAACATAAATAGCCGAAATAGCAAAAGAAATAAAAAGGTTTTTCTTTTGTTATGTCATCTAATTGAGCTATCTTTGCAAATTATAATTTATTTACACAACAATATAAAAGGAAAAAGATTGTGAAAACAGAAGACGATATTAGAAATGCAGTAGAGACAATGCGCAAGGGTGGAGTCATCCTCTACCCTACTGATACTGTTTGGGGAATAGGCTGCGATGCTACAAACCCTGAGGCTGTAGCAAAAGTTTATAAAATAAAGCATAGAGACGATTCAAAAGCGTTGATATGCTTGGTAGATAGCGACTCTCGTTTGCAGAGATACGTGCGCAACGTGCCAAACGTAGCATGGGATATCTTTGAGTTGTCTGAAAAGCCTACTACCGTAATCCTCGACGATGCAGTAAACCTTGCACCAAATCTTATAGCAGAAGATGGTTCTATAGCTATGCGCATCACAAAAGAGGCATTCTCTAAAGAACTTTGTTACAGATTCCAGAAAGCCATCGTTAGCACAAGTGCTAACATTAGTGGCGAACCAGCTGCACAAAACTATTGCGATATCAGTCAGGAGATTTTAGATGCTGTAGACTATGTTTGCTGGACTCGTCGCCAGGAGCACAAGCCTCACACTCCATCAAGCATTATCAAGCTTGATCGCAATGGCGTGGTTTCTATCATAAGGACATAAGTTTCTGTAATAGGAAACTTATTCCTAAACCAAAGAGAGTTATATATATAAATAGGTATTAATTAATAAAAACTCGCAACCTTGTTTACAAAGATATTGGCATGGAAAGAAAAACATCTGACCGATCGTCAGATGCTACTCATCTTGGCTTTTATCATAGGTATATTGGCCTCTTTCGCTGCCTACATTCTTCATACACTTATCCATCAGATACAAGCCATCCTCACCGAGGGCTTCGAAGTTAATTCATTCAACTGGCTATATCTTGTATTCCCAGTTATTGGTATTTACCTCACATCCCTTTTCGTACGTTATGTTGTTAGGGATAACATCTCGCATGGTATCACCCGAATACTATATGCCATATCCTCAAAGCGTTCGCATCTTAAGCCACACAACTGCTGGTCGTCTGTGATAGCATCAGCCATCACCATCGGCTTTGGTGGTTCTGTAGGTGCCGAGGCACCAATTGTGTTGACTGGTTCTGCCATAGGTTCAAACCTTGGCCAGCTGTTCAAGATAGACAACAAAACGATGATGTTGCTCGTAGGATGTGGTGCTGCCGCTGCCATAGCAGGAATCTTTAAGGCTCCTATTGCCGGATTGGTGTTTACTCTTGAAGTGCTGATGGTTGATCTCACCATGGCATCTCTATTGCCAATCCTTGTTGCCAGCATCACAGCCAACGTTTTCACTTGGGCTTTGATGGGTGGAAAATCTCTCTTCACCTTCGTTATGGATAGTGCATGGCAAGTAGATCGCCTACCAGCATGCGTGTTGTTAGGATTGTTCTGCGCCTTTATCAGCCTCTACTTCATCCGCACCATGACGTTCTGCGAAGGCATCTTTGCCAAAATGAAGAGACATCCATACGGCAAATTGGCTGTTGGTGGAGTAATGCTTAGTTCGCTCATCTTCCTGTTCCCTGCACTCTATGGTGAAGGCTATTCAGCTATCAACATATTGCTCAACGGAACAACAGAGGCTGATTGGAATCAGCTGTTAGACAAATCTCTATTCTATGGACATGGCAATTTGCTCGTGGTATATATAGCGTTGGTATTGCTTACCAAAGTCTTTGCAACCTCATGTACCAATGGTGCTGGTGGTTGTGGTGGTACCTTTGCACCTTCATTGTTTATCGGAGGTTTTGGTGGTTTCCTCTTTGCTCGCCTTTGGAATATGTACCAAATAGGCGTATACGTACCAGAAAAGAACTTCACTCTTCTTGGTATGGCAGGCGTTATGGCAGGCGTTATGCATGCTCCGCTAACAGGTATCTTCCTTATTGCAGAAATCACGGGTGGCTATGCACTATTCGTACCATTGATTATCGTTTCTGTGGTATCAGTAATGGGTATAAGCATCTTCGAGCCTCATAGCATCTACGCCATGCGTTTGGCTCGTCAGGGCAAACTCATCACCCACCATACCGACCGTGCTGTGCTCACGTTGATGAGTATGGATAGTATCATCGAGAAGGATTATATCAGCGTGGCTCCAGACATGCCTTTGGGCAAGTTGGTGAATGTAATCAGCCGAAGTCAGACTGACTTCATCCCTGTACTTGATGTTGGCGGTAGACTGCTTGGCGATATTGATATCACAAAGATACGCCATATCGTATTCCGTACCGAGCTATACAACAAGTTTAATGTTAGCCAGCTCATGTCGCATGTTCCTGCTGTGCTCTATACCAACGAACCTATGGAACTGGTTATGAAGAAATTCGAACGTAGTAATGCCGAATATCTTCCTATCGTCGACATCAACAACAAGCTTACAGGATTCATCTCCCGCACTCGCTTGTATACCATGTATAGAAAGATGGTGGCAGATTTTTCTGCGGAGTAATTATACTTTATAAAATAGTATAATTAATGATGTATAAATATAGAAACATATAGACATTTTTATATTTATACATCTTTGCCAGTAAGCATAGCAAAATTTGATAGCAAGCAAACGTATATTTATTAGTAAGCATGGCTGTCTTTGATAGAAAGCACAATGTCAATCTAACAGATATCGTCATCGACTTCAATAGGCTTAAACATCGATTGTAATAAGCTTAAAACATTGACTATAACAAGGCTTAAGAATTCGGTATTAGTTAGTATCATCACAACAAGATAAAACCCCGGAAGTTCACAATAACTTCCGGGGTTTATTTTATTAGCTATTTTCAAATATACTAATGATATATAATCTAATATATAATCATAACATATAATCATGTTTAAACTAAAAAGTCATATTACTCCCCTCTCTTTTGGAGAGAGGTTGGGGGTGAGGCTGTTTCTTACAGCTCCCATCCGATAGCCGATGCTCCGAGCACAGCAGCACTACTACCCTCGAGTCCGCTAAACAAGAATTTAGCTTTACCCTTGAACACCTTCAACACGTGCTCATCATAGCTACGCACGATAGGGTTCATAATCAAGTCGCCAGCCTTTGCCATACCTCCGAAGAAGATGAAAGCCTCAGGACTGCTAAAGGCTGCGAAGTCTGCACAAGCCTCACCAAGCATTTCGCCTGTGAAGTCGTATACTCTCTTAGCCAAAGCATCACCATTATTTGCAGCAATAGCAACATCGAGCGAAGTGATAGCCTCTGGGTCCAATGTGCGCAATGAACTTGGCTCATCTGTAGTCTGCAAAAATTCACGAGCTGTACGAGCCACACCTGTTGCTGAGCAATAAGCCTCCAAACAACCGTTGCGACCGCAACCACAAGGACGACCATTCTCTCTGCGCATGATTACATGACCAAGCTCGCCTGCAAAACCATCGCATCCATATACCAACTGACCGTTGATAACGATACCTGATCCTACGCCTGTACCAAGAGTAAGCACGATGAAGTTTTTCATACCACGTGCCACACCGTATGTCATCTCACCGATGGCTGCAGCATTAGCATCATTTGTCAAACCTACAGGAATGCCGAGCTTATCAGAGAACATCTTTGCCAATGGCACAATACCGTTGTGTCCCCACTTGATATTAGGAGCAAACTCGATAGTACCGTCATAGAAGTTGCCATTAGGAGCACCTACTCCCATAGCCTTAATCTTCTCAATACCACCAACTTGGTCGATGATAATCTGCAAAGCATCTACTGCAGCAGCTACAAATTCTTCTGCTGTCTCATAGCCCTGTGTTTTAATAGCTGTTGTAGCCTTTATTTCTCCTCTGCTATCTACGATACCGAAAACAGAGTTTGTTCCTCCAAGATCCAAGCCTATTACATAAGGCTTCATTACTGCTGATTGTGATTCCATTCTTTTTTAATTGTTATGTTTTTAGTTATGTCTATTGCAAAGATAGAAATAATTAACAATAGAGCAAAAAGAAATATCTAAAAAATCTATACATAGAAGCATTTTTCTATATAAAAGCCCATTGTTTCAACTTTTATTATTAATTTTGCACACGATATGCCATTTCCATTTCATATAGACATCCTTGATGTCATGCTTAAGGGTATCCTAATCGGTATACTTGCATCAGCACCGATGGGTCCTGTAGGAGTGCTCTGTGTACAGCGCACTCTTAAGAAAGGTCGTTGGTATGGTTTTGTAACAGGCGTTGGCGCATCTATCAGCGACATCATATACGCTTTGATTACAGGCTATGGTATGAGTTTCGTTATGGACCTCATCACTAATCCTACCAACAAGTTTTGGTTGCAGATTATCGGAAGCATAGTATTGTTGATATTCGGAATTTATTGTTTCCGCAACAATCCTACTAAGAATATGCATCAGAGCGGTAATAACAAGGGCTCTTATTGGCACAACGGCCTCACAGCATTCCTTGTAACATTCTCTAATCCGCTTATCATCTTTATCTTCATGGCAACCTTTGCACAGTTTACGTTTGTCATTCCTGACCATCATTTCGAAATGTCGTTGGGATATGCCAGCATTGTAGGCGGTGCTCTGCTATGGTGGTATGGCTTGACATGGCTCATCGACCGCATTCGTGGTAAGTTTGATAAGAATGGCATCCTTATTATTAATAAGGTGATAGGAAGTTTGGTGATATTCTTCTCTTTGGTGATGCTCATTGGCACCATCTTCAACCTTTATACATTCTATTAGGTGTAGACTTCTCTATACCTAATATTTGTATTTACACCCCTACCCCAAAACTCTCTTACTCAAAGTATTTCCAATAACATTTAATATACATTTATTTCCAATGTTCATAGCACAAGAATTAAGGAAGACTTCTATAGCCGAATACCTGCTATATATGTGGCAGGTAGAGGACATCATCCGTGCCTACGACTGTTCGCTAACACGATTGAGAAAGGAATATATAAGCAATTTCCAACTTTCAGAAGAACAGATGGACGAAGAAATTGACTGGTGGGGCAACCTCATCAATATGATGAACCAAGAAGGATGCCGCGAGAAAGGACATTTGCAGATAAACAAAATCGTGGTACAGAGTCTTGCAGAGCTTCATGCTCAGCTGTTGCAATCGCCCAAGTTTCCATTCTATTCTGCTGAATATTATAAGGTATTGCCATTTATCGTTGAGCTCCGCAATCGTGGCGACAAAGATATCAACGAGATAGAAACCTGTCTCAATGCTCTCTACGGAGTGATGATGCTCCGCTTGCAGCAAAAAGAGATAACACCAAGCACACAGAATGCTATAAAGGAGATTACAACTTTCATAGGAATGCTCTCCGACTATTATCACAAAGACAAAACAGAAGGTATAAACTTCGACGAGGATTAAACAACTCGGCAAAACAAACAATAAAAGAAACACCTTATTATATATTATATAGCATCATGAACATCCTTATTACTGGCTGCAACGGACAACTTGGCAACGAGATGCAGCTTTTGGAGAAAGTAAATCCACAGCATCAGTATTTCAATACCGATGTGGCTCAACTCGACATCACAAACCCCAAGGCTATCGAGGAGTTCGTAAACAACAACGCTATCGACATCATCGTCAACTGTGCTGCATTCACAGCTGTCGACAAGGCTGAAAGCTCACAGGAACTATGCCATCTGCTCAATGCTAAGGCTCCAGAATATCTTGCTGCTGCAGTAGCTAAGCGTGGTGGTTATCTCGTACAGGTGTCTACCGACTATGTCTTCGATGGCACCAACCACACTCCATATACCGAAGACGAGGCTACATGCCCTAACAGCGTTTATGGTTCTACAAAACTCGAAGGCGAGAAACTTGCTATGGCAGCATGTGCCAACACCATGATTATTCGTACTGCTTGGCTCTACTCTACCTTTGGCAACAACTTCGTGAAGACTATGATTCGCTTGGGACAGGAGAAACCTGAGCTTGGCGTCATCTTCGACCAGATAGGTACTCCTACTTATGCTGGCGACCTTGCTGCAGCAATCATGGCAGCTATCAACCACGGCATTGTGCCTGGCATATATCATTTCTCTAACGAGGGTGTCATAAGCTGGTACGATTTCACAAAAGCTATTCATCGCATAGCAGGCATCACTTCTTGCCATGTTAAGCCTCTGCATACTACAGAATATCCTACTCCTGCCGCACGCCCACACTATAGTGTGCTCGACAAGACAAAGATTAAGCAGACCTATGGCATTGAGATTCCTTACTGGGAAGAGTCGTTGGAAAAATGCATAGCTAAGCTATTGGCACAATAATCCAACAACAAAAACGCCTGGATTTCACAACTCCCCATAATAAAATTCAATCATTTTAAATACATGTCAAAAGAAATAGAAAGAAGAAGAACCTTCGCCATCATCTCTCACCCTGACGCTGGTAAGACTACTCTTACTGAGAAATTCCTTCTCTTCGGTGGTCAGATTCAGGTGGCTGGTGCCGTAAAGAACAACAAGATTCGCAAGACTGCCACTTCCGACTGGATGGATATTGAGAAACAGCGTGGTATCTCTGTATCTACTTCCGTTATGGAATTCGACTATCTGCCTGAAGGCTTAGAGGGCGACCCATATAAGGTAAATATCCTCGACACTCCTGGACACCAGGACTTTGCAGAAGATACATACCGCACACTTACTGCCGTGGACTCTGCCATCATCGTTGTCGACTCGGCAAAGGGTGTTGAGGCACAGACCAGAAAGCTTATGGAGGTCTGCCGCATGCGCAACACTCCTGTTATCATCTTCATTAATAAGATGGACCGCGAAGGTCGTGATCCTTTCGATGTTCTCGACGAACTTGAAGAGGAACTCAAGATAAAGGTTCGCCCATTGTCATGGCCTATCGGTCAGGGTGCTCGCTTCAAGGGTGTTTACAATATCTACGAGAAGCAGCTCAATCTTTTCACTCCTAACAAGCAGCGAGTTACTGAGAAAGTGAGCGTAGATATCGACTCTGCCGAACTCGACCAGCATGTAGGCGAACGTGAGGCACAACAGCTACGCGACGACCTTGAGCTCGTAAATGGTGTATATCCAGAGTTTGATGTAGAAAGCTATCGCTCTGCAGAGGTAGCACCTGTATTCTTCGGTTCTGCTCTCAACAACTTCGGTGTACAGGAACTCCTCGACTGCTTCGTTGAGATTGCCCCTTCGCCTCGTCCTACCAAGGCAGAGGAACGTATGGTAAGTCCTGAGGAACCTAAGTTCACAGGTTTCATCTTCAAGATTACTGCCAATATCGACCCTAACCACCGTAGCTGTATCGCCTTCTGCAAGGTTTGCTCAGGCAAGTTCGTACGCAATCAGCCTTACCAGCATATCCGCTTGGGCAAGACAGTACGTTTCTCTTCGCCTACTCAGTTTATGGCTCAGCGCAAGAGCACTATCGACGAGGCTTATCCTGGCGACATCGTAGGTTTGCCAGATAATGGAATCTTCAAGATTGGTGATACTCTCACCGAGGGTGAATTGCTCCACTTCCGTGGCTTGCCTTCATTCTCGCCAGAGATGTTTAAATATATTGAGAACGACGACCCTATGAAGAGTAAGCAGTTCCAGAAGGGATTGGAGCAGCTTATGAATGAGGGTGTTGCTCAGTTGTTTGTCAACCAGTTCAATGGTCGCCGTGTTGTAGGAACCGTTGGTCAACTTCAGTTTGAGGTTATCCAGTATCGTCTTGAAAACGAATATAATGCCAAGTGTCGTTGGGAGCCTGTTCACCTCCACAAGGCTTGCTGGATAGAGAGCGACAATGCCGAGCAGCTTGATCAGTTCAAGAAGCGTAAGTATCAGTACATGGCAAAAGACATCGAGGGTCGCGATGTATTCCTCGCAGACTCTGGTTATGTACTCAGCATGGCTCAGCAAGATTTCGAGGACATCAAGTTCCACTTCACTTCTGAATTCTAAGGCTATATATCCCTTAGTCATCCCTTTAGCTATATCATTAGCAATCAACATAATCGCCATAAGCATTCGTTTTGCTTATGGCGTTTTTTTTTGTTAAAGACCTTGATTTATCACATAAATAATGTATCTTTGCAGATGTAGATGTAGATAAATATTAAAATAAATCATTCAAAAACTACAACAACATGAAACAAGTAGTATCACTATCCCTCTTTGCTTTATTAAGCATAAGTACAGTATTTTCCAACGATGGCGTATATTTCACCAGCGGCAACTTCTTGCAACCTATCAAGGAGACTGATATTTCTGTTGCTAAAGAGATTCTTACCATCAGCATAGACAAAGATAGCTTTGCTACAGTAGATGTATACTACGAGTTTATGAACAATGGTAAAGCTAAAAACATAACGATGGCGTTTGAAGCAACTGCACCATACAACGACTACTCACCTCTAAGCCACAAAGGTATTCATCCACATATCAAAGACTTTACGGCTACAATGAATGGTAAGCAACTAAACTATCGCAATGCCGTTGTAGCTTTACACTACCAAGATGGGAATGAGGAAGTAGACTTCACACCACTCGACTTGAATAAATGGAAAGGTGAAGAAGCTTACGACTCCATAGTTCCAGTAGACAATGCATTATATAATGCAGAGCTTGATAGCTTTATCAATTTTGGTTATGCCTACTATTTCGATGCACCTTTCAAAAAAGGCAAAAACATAGTACACCACACTTACCGCTATCGCATGAGCTATAACGTTCTACAGACATTCGAGATTCCTTATAGCCTACCACCTGCCACAAGATGGGCAAACCATAAGATAGACGACTTCACTCTCAACATCACATGCGATGAGGGGACAGACTTTTGTCTTGCAGACAGCATATTCCGCGATGCTCCTTTCACTTCTACAAGAAATATGCCTATATACTACATTACCGACTATGATGACCAGCATAAACTATTTGCAAGTATATTGAGGGGTGATACCATAAGATGGCAATGCAAAAACTTTGCTCCTAAACAAGGCATGTGTATATCTTCGCCTATGTGGGAGAGAACAAGCAATTCTCGCAGGTGGAATACCTCTGGCAAAGTTGTGATAGAGAAAAATGGAAATATATCTCAATATTGTGCAGATAGTGGCGACAGCTATTTAGTAATTGCACAGGATTATGGCTTGGTAAAGAAAAGCGAATCACATATAGAGGATTATAGCGCAGAAAATGGTCAAGGTGTTCTCATAATAAACGACGATATAGCTAAACAAGCCAACGTAAGGGAAAAGCCAACAACAAAAAGTTCAGTCATCACAACCATCAGCTATCATCAATATGAAATACCTGACGTATTTCCATGCTTAGGATTAGTAGAAACCACCGACGAAGATAAAACCTTCATGTGGTATAAGACAGAGATAGATGGCAAAATAGGTTATATTCGTCAAGACCTCATGCTTTGGGATTCTGTAGGCTTCTATTAATATATAACTCTTAATAAGAAATATACGATGCTAAAAAAGGCAGCTACGACACAAATGTCATAGCTGCCTTTATTATTTATGGATTCAAATTATTGTTTCTTATTACTTCACAATCTGAATCTTTCTTGCAATAGTTTCACCATCAACTACCGCCTTAACAACATATACACCAGTTGCAAGACCATTGATAGCAACGGTGTTGCCCTTAGCAGCTGCTACGGTAGCACCAGCTGCAGAAACAACCTCTACAGAAGAAACGTTAGCACCAGTAACGGTGATATTGTTATCACCCTGAGCAACCTCGACACGACCGATAGTGTTGTCAGCAATACCTGCTGCGCCAATGAAGAAGGTAGTAGCACCACCCTTAACGCTTGTACCATTTACCTTGTAGTAAGTATCTACGCTAATAGTATGCTGCTTAGCATCTTCAGAACCGAAGTCGTAGCTGAATGCAGGCGATGTGAGCATAGCAGTATTCTTCTTCTCGCCATCGATATTTACATCGTAACCTACAGCTGGCAATGATACTCCATTAGGATTTTCGATGTTCATACCAATCATCCAGTTACCATAAATAGAAGCACTTGCTACAGAATTCCAGCTTTCACCATTGAGAGAATAGATATCAGAATAATCCTGTACAGGCATATTCTTGTCAAGAGCCATAGCTGGACTTTGTGGAGTTACATCATAGCAGTCGATAACAAGTTTGTAAGAAGACTTAGAATCGATAACAATAGGCTCAGAGAGCTGAACTGTATTCCACTGCTTTAGCTCATAATCGTTAATCTCAGTTTCGTTGATTTGTACATCATCCTTGTAGATAAGAACAGTAAATGTAGCATCGTTCAAAGGATAGAAGTTTACAGACTTAATCTCATATCCGTTGCGACCCTTCAACATTGCAGGGGTATAAATAGAACCTACCATAATACCATAGTTGTTCTCTGCAGGAGCTATAGGAGCATTACTTGCAGCCTTACCCTCGCAATATGCCAATGTTACCTTATCCTTATCAACAGGAGTCTGCCACTTAGCAGTAATTGCAGAGTTTCCATTTGGAGTAACAACAACATTGTCAACAGCTGCAAGCTGAGATTTGTTGTGTGCAATCTTCAATGATGTTGAGCAAACAGCAGACTCCTCACCATTAGCAGATACAGAGCTTACACCAACAGTATGGTTGCCCTCTTCAAGTGTAGGAATGGTATAATTAGCAGTCTTAGCCGAACCTACAACAGCACCATCTACATATACATTATAGTGACTAACAACATCCTTGCTCAAGTCAGCCCCCTCAGGAGCAACAGTAGCATCGATAGCCCATGTTGCAGGATAAAGATAACCATTGCTTTCCATCAATTCACCGATAGAATAGAAGTCTTCCTCAGTTGTAAGACGTACCAAGTCGGTATAACCCTTGTTAGAGTGACCATAGTCTACACCTGTGATTTCTGGAGCAGCTGTAGTAACAGCAACTTCGATAGCAATAATCAACTCACCATCAGGAACATTCTGAGGAGTTGTCAAAGTAACGACATTACGCTCACCATATTTGAGAGTCTGACTTATAGGCTGAGAATAAAGAAGCTTAAGTGCGCCATTTGCATCATAGGTATAGAGATTAACCTTCCATGACCCCTGCTCCGACATAGGATAGAAACCTACAGAAGAAATCTTCTGTCCCTTATAGGCTGCTGTTGTAACAGAATCCATAAGAATAGCTGTTTCATAGCTCATATCCTTGGCATTCATACCGAAGCCCTCCTGACGAGCATGGTCTACATCAAAATATGTGAACGAGCCGAAGTTAGATACAGGCTTATTCCACTCCATGTATGCAGAACCATAACCATGCTGCTGAGCAAACAAAGAAGTAGGAGTAGACAAAGCTTGCTTAGCTACAGCAACGTTAGCCTCTGCGCTCTTTGCCGACTCTGCATCTGCATAAACAGCAGTAATGGTATACTTATGGTCGCCATAAGGAACATTAGCATCGAGATAATTCTCTGCTGTTACCAATTCCTTATTGAGCTTTTCGCCATCGCGGTATACATTGTATCCCTTGATACCTTCTGCTGCAACATTTGGTTTCCATGAAACCTTTACGCTGTTCAAACCTGAGAACTGCTTAGCCTTTACGCTCAATGGACAAAGACCAGTAGTAGGTTGATTAAACTTAACAACCATAGTCTGACTAGACACTGCATAGTTGCCTTCTTCGTCCTTATCATCATTGTAGATAAGGAAGCTCATCACATTATCATCTGCAGAGACTGTGCTTGCACGATAAACCTGATAATAATCAGTTTCAGGTGCCATGAAGATATGCTGTTTAGAGAGATCTACACCATTAGCAGTTAAGAAATCTGTAGCATAATAAGTCTTACCACCTTTATATATATATCCAAGAGGGCCATTCTCACCAACGATAGTAAGATTGTCGCTCATATCAAAGAAGTCGAAATTACCACCATCATCAATTGGAGGGATGCCAGTCTTAGTCTTTGTTTCAAGATTATATATAGCATAAACTGAAGCATTTTCAGCTTCCATATCATCCCAACCGCCCCAATAAAGAAGGTTCTTGCCATCATGAGTATATTTACGAGCCGAACTCCATGGCGACTGATATTCTGAAAGGAATGTAACCTCGCCATCAGCTTCCCAAATACAAGCTGTACGATTATCCCTCTCTATCCATCCTGCAGCCGACTTTCCATCAGGAGCTATAGTATAAGGCATAGAACAATTAGTATTTATCAATTCCTTAACTATCTTGCCATCTTTCCAGATATAGCCAGTATAGATATTACCTTCACAAACATGACCTGTTACATAATGTCCATCAGGAGAAATGCTTGCAGCACCAGAAGATGCAACTTCATCAGAAGGCATCTCAAATCTGTTCCACTTGCCATTAGCCCAATAGCCAGCAAGCTCTATTGCAGCACCATTGCTCTTGTAAGAAGTGTCTTCATACTGACCTACTACAAGACCGTCATCAGATACTGACCATGCAACAGAAGGCTTCGAAGGATCGAGCATCTCGATTTCACCTGTTTCCAAATTCCATAGGAAACCATACTGCACATTAGACATGTCGGAATAAGTACCGCAAGCCCACTTACCATTGCCTGATGCAGCAAGGATGTAGAACTCGTTAGGGGTCTTCATCACGATAGGCTTCATTGTAGGAGTCTGTGCCATAGCAGCACCACTAACAAGAAGCGAAGCTAAAAGAGTTTGAATTTTCATTGTATATCTCATTAAGTTTAATATTAGTCATAATCGAAAATAAGTAGATAGACTATTGGTGAATAGTCCAACAGTCTACCTACTTATATTATAGATATATCAGATATTATTTAACACGATATTTGTAAGCATTAACGTTGCCATTCTTTTCTACACATACAATGTATGCAGCGGCAGGAAGATTGTTGAGCGATACGCTTGTCACATTATTCTCCTCATATACCTTCTGACCATTAGCTGCGAATACAGAAACTGTTGCATTGTCGCTAAGAGTTATAGTATTATTAGCGAATGTAGCCTTTACAGCACCATCAACAGTAACGCCTTCTACACCTGCAGCATTCTCAATGGCTTTTATCTTAATAGCGATAGTATCAGAAACTGCATAACCCAAAGCATAAGAAGTAACGACATAAGCCTCTGTATCCTCTTCGAATGCAAGTTCTACGTTTGCGTTTGTAGAATCAGCCTTGGTAATTTCTGCCAAAGACTGTTCTTCCATTCCGAGGTATACACTATTCTTCTTGAAGCCATAGTCTGTAATATTCTCTGGATTCTTCCATGAAAGACCTGCGTAGTATGTCTTCTGTAAGTTAGCAATACTACCAGAAGTCTTAATCTCACCACCTGTCAAAGCAAGATCAGTTACAGCAGGAAGCTCTGTATATACTGTTACCTGTACTGGAGTTGTAGAATAGTAACCAATCCACTGTGCTTCAGGATTCTCCTCTGGAGTAACAACGCCACCATCGTCGATACCTGGTTCATCGATGTCGGCAGCCATCATATCGTCACTATATGCTGTGAACAAAGGCTGAATGAAGTAATCGTATGTACCATTCTTCAAGAGCTTGTCCTGATATGTGCAAAGACCTGTTTCGGGATCTGCATTCGCAACAAAATCATCGAAAGAAAGAGTATCAATAGGAGCACAATCACGATAGATAACGTACTTGCTATCCTGCATTGTACCAAGCTGAGGCATAGTGAACTTCAAGTTTACAGTATTATATGCTTTTGCATCTACTTCAGCTGTAAGCTCCATATATGTATCCTTTTCCATATCTGTGAAGTCAGCATAAGTATAGCGGCTATATGTACTCTCACCCATCCATTTTGAATTCTTGCCATTGTCGAAGTATGAAGAATCGCGAGCATATACATCATTGTAATCACCTTCTACTACAGGTTCGTATACAGTCTTATACTCTGGAACTTCTTCACCTTTATCATTATATCTGAATCTCTGATACAAAGCAAGACCATTATTTACGTATTCCCATTTTTCAATTTGCTTTGACTTATTCATGGTTTCGCCTGGCATAGTAGGATCGTCAACAACCTGGTACTGGTATTCTAATACCTTGTTACCATTGTCATCATACTCGATTTCGCCATTATACTTCTGGCTATCCCAATTTCCATCAGAAACATACGAGACAACGTTGCCCTTTTTGTCGTAAGCTACATACTGAATAGACTGAGAAAGTTTCTTTGTGAACTTATTGTATGTATTCAATGTTGCCAAAGTACCATTCTCATTGTATGTATATTCATGATAGTAAACAGATGTGGTATCAGAAACAAGCTGACCAGCCTCGTTGTATTCGTAAGTCTCGCAGTTAGGAGTCTTCTTGAATGTATAATCCAAGAAATCGTATGGTCCCCACTGATAAGTGTTTTTTGCAACGATGTTGCCATTCTCATCAAATACAGGCTTAGCTATATCAACAAGATTAAAGTTATCAGAAGTACCAAGATCTGAATACAAACGACCATAGTTAGCATAACCAACTTCCTTACCGTCTACATTATAATAATAATATGTACGCTTAGAGTCAACGTCATCAGGAACATCACCCATAGCAGAACCATAGATTCTTCTCATCACCAAGAAGCGCTTTGCAGCAGGCTTATCATCAGGAATATTCTCTGCAGCGACACCATCAGCTGAAGACTTGCCGAATGTAACACCTGCAATATTCAAATTCAAATCGCCCTTCTTTTCTACTGTACCAGCAGTTACGTCGAAAGCAAAAATGCTCTTGCCTGCAACATAATAAACAGTATTACCATCCTTCGATGCTACAAGACTATTGAATGTAGTGTAAGAGCAATTAACAGTAGTGTTAGCTACAGCCTCAGTAACCTTGTAGTCTGCCGATACCTTATAAAGAACAGGATAATTCTTTCTGTCTTTGCTTACAACTTTAACCAAATAGAAACCACCCTTATGGTCAGAAGCAATAGCTTCATAGCTATCATTCAATGTTGCGACTTCGGTAAGAGTACCATTTGTAGTATCAACAGAATAAAGCTTAGTAGCAGTAGCATCTAAAGATTCATCATATGCACCTTCAATGACATAAAGTTTTTCATTAGCCTCATCATAAGCCATACCATTGGCGCCAAAGCCAGGTTTGCCATAAGTAAAAGACTTGTCATTAACAACAACCATTTTACCTGTGGTAAAGTTGAGAGTAACAAAAGCTGCAGCATCAATACCACGATTAACAACGAAAGCGTAATACTTATCACCTGCAGATGTACCACAATTAAATTCCTCTGCATTTTCAAACGCAAACTCTGGGGTGATTTTTAAGGCTGTAGCGCCAAGTGCATCAATATCAAAAGATGTAGTACGAGCACCATATGTGTTTGATGGCATAATACCATAAACTACATTTTCAGCCCAAGCTGCAACCGTTGAATAAAGCGCTAAACCCAACACCAATAATGAACTAAGTAGATACTTTTTCATAAGAATTGTTTTTAAAAGTTTAACTATAATTATATCTCATCTGCTGCAAAGGTAAACAAATATTTTAAAATGTAAGCATAAATAAACGAAAAAATCATATTTATTTTGTAGATATGCATAAAAAGTAGTAATTTTGCACTCGAAAGATAGTTAAGCTTACAAATTGACAATTACAGTAATTGTACTGAATACACATATTAAATATAAAAATATACATATATAAATATAAAAGCGCGTATGAGAAAGATTTTCCTTAGCCTATCTGCTTTCCTTTTATTGGCAGGTAATGTGAATGCAGCAACCATTGGTTATTCTAATCAAAAGATTAGTAGAGCCAACATGTTTAGACTTGGCGACACAGAAAAGCAGGGGCAAGCCATCAGAATTCCTAAAGCAAAGCTACAGGCTTTGAGAGGTAAGACCATCGACTTTGCTGAATTTGTAGTAAGTTCTGTAAACACCAACGACAAAAAACTGCATGTATTCCTCACGACTTCGCTTGATGCTACTCCTATTGCCGAAGGTACTATAGACATAACAAGAGCATTCAAGGAATGCAAATGGACTCTTGATAAACCTTATAAAATTACTGGCGAAGAGGAAAACCTTTATATTGGATATACTGCTGAAATTCCAACAACTTATAAACTGCTCTTTAGCGATGGTTCGTACGATATAAATGGCTACAACTTTGCATATAAAGATGGCGAATGGGTAGACACATATGGTATGAATAAAGGTAGTGCTTTGATTAGCTTCAATGTTGATGGCGAAGTTAATTATACCGACGTAATAATGGGACGCACAAGCTTTGCTGGATATTTTAAGGCTGGCAACAAATATAGTTTTGCTGCAAGATTCATAAATGAAGGTACAACAGCCATTACAAGTTTTGATGCAAGAATAAAGATTGATGGCAAAGAAACCACTCAACACTTCGATAATCTAAACATAGCACCAAAGGCAGTACACAATCTTAACTTAAATGATATCAGCACCGATTCTGAAGGTGAAAAGACTGTTGAAGTAGAGATTTTCAATGTGAATGGTGGTAATAACGATATCGACGCTTCTGATAATACTACAATAGGAAATATATTCTTCTACCCAAATAATATGGAACGCTCTATATTGGTAGAAGGATTTACAGGTCAGGATTGCTCTAATTGTCCTTCTGGTCACTTAACTATGAACTCTGTAATTGAGAATTCTACAGAGAACATTGTTGAAGTGAGCCATCATGCAGGCTACTACCCTGACATGTACACAATGATGGAAGATGGGGCATACTTGTTCTACTATCCAAATCCATCGAATACATTTGCTCCTGCAGTAATGGTGAACAGAAGAGCCAACTCTGATATTTCTTCAGCTCCAGTTATAGAAATTGATAGTAAGAATATAAAGACATTGATTACTAATGCTGCAGAATCAAAGCCTTATGTATCATTGAACCTTGATACAAAGTTTGACGATGCTAAACGTGAGTTAAAGATTAAGTTGCAGATTAAACCTCACGAGCAGATTACTGCCGACTCTGTGTTGTTCAACGTATTCCTTACACAAGACAACATACAGGGTCCACAAAGCAATGGTGGTTCTGAATATATTCACCACCATGTGTTCCGTGGAACAGTAACAGGCAACAGTTGGGGTGTCTTACTCACAGACCTAACTCCTGGTAAGGTTTCTACATGGGAAAAGACTATCACCATTCCTGACAGCATACATTCAAGCTATTGGACAGATGATATGATAACATATACTGACAAGGTTGTGAATGGAGAAACTGTAAAGGAGGCTTGGTATAGCGGTAAATACAAGGTTGAACAGACAAATATTAAGACTGTCATTGACGACATGTCGGTAGTGGCATATGTTTCAGAATACGACACCAGCAACAATGCTAAGAATGTGGTATACAACTGTACAGAGGCTAAGCTCGGTACTGCTCACACTCAGGCTGGCTTCGGACCAACAACAGGTGTAGAGACCATTGAAAACAATAACATTGCCAACGTATATGTAAGAAATGGTAAAGTTATGGTCGACGGCAAATACGACAAGCTATATGTATATAGCATTACAGGCGGTATGGTAGATACAAACTCTACTCTCAGTAAGGGTATGTATATCATAAAAGTTGTTGCTGGCAACAAACAAATGACAAAGAAGATTTTGGTAAGATAATAACAACATGAGAAAAACATATTTATATATAATAGGTATAGCAATGTCCCTCGTTCCCACCACTATGTGGGGACAAGGGACTTTGTCGCCAAAGGCTGCCATTACCTTAAGCGGCAATGGTATAATGAAGGCTAAAGCTCAAGGCGTGGACAATAAAAAGGTTAGCGCCTACGTAACCATAAACGATAACATCACTTCGTGGCAAGAGCTTGGCTTAATGCCTATAGCTGAAGATGGCAATACCGCTACCGTTAGACTATCATTAAACGAACTAAAGGCATTAGCAGGTAAAGAGGGAGTGGAATATATTCAACTCTCATCGGGTGTTCAGCAGATGCTTGACGTGGCTCGCAAAGAAGCAGGAACTGATGATATTCATAAGGGTACATCGTTGCCACAGCCATATACAGGCAAGGGTGTGGTAGTTGGTATTGTTGATGCAGGCTTCGACTATCTGCATGCAGCATTCCGCAACCCTGTGGATGGCACATTCCGCATCAAGAAGATATGGGAACAAGGAACCACAAAGCTCGAAGGTGCTAAAGCGCCAGAGAAATATGGCTATGGTATAGAGCTAAACACTCCTGAGCTTATCATGGAGTCGCAAGGTGATAGCAAGGTAAATTCACATGGCACACACGTTGCTGGTATTGCTGCTGGTAGCGATAGCTTCCAAGATGGAGCCTATATTGGCAACGCTCCTGATGCCGACATTGTGTTGGTGGCATTGGATCTTAATAATTGTACGAATGCAGATATCTGCAATGGTGTGAAATATATCTTCGACTATGCCGACGAAGTAGGAAAGCCATGTGTAGTAAACCTTAGTCTTGGCAACCACGAGGGTCCTCATGACGGAACAACTACTTTCGACACTATGACCGACAAGATGCAGGGACCAGGACGACTTATCGTTGGTGCTGCAGGAAACCATCGTACAGACAAGTTCCATATCGACCATAGCTTTGCTTCTGCAGATGATGCTCCATTGAAAACATTTGTTGACTATAAACTTGGACCATCGTTGACAAGTTGCGGTGGCAACATAGAGATATGGGGCGAAGTAGGTTCAGAGTTTACTGTAGACCTCGCTGCTTATAACACTTTCAACAAGAAGGATATGGTTTCAACAACTGTATATCCAGCAGAAGGCGTAACCGAAGCTTCATTTGGCAGATATGCTACAGGAACATGGAAGGTGGCTTCAGAGATTAGCCCACTAAACGGCAAACCTCATGTTGTATTGACTTCAGCGCTCACCAATATGCGCAACAACTATGAGATAGCCATCACCATTACTCCCAAAAATAGCGGAAGAGTGAACATTTGGGCTGACGACACCTACGTAGGTTTAAGCTCTAAAGATATAGAAGGATATAGAGGTCCAGACGAGAAGTCATCAACCTTGGCAGAGATTGGTGGTACAGGTAAGCGCATTCTTACCGTTGGTGCCTACACCACACGAAACACATACAAGACAAATACAGCCTCAGGAACTCTCGAAGAGACTATTGGTGCTATAAGCTCGTTCTCAAGTTATGGTCCTACTGCCGATGGACGAATGAAACCAGAGATAACAGCTCCAGGATGTTTCATCATCTCTGCAGTATCTACAAATGATGAATCTGGCAACGCCATGTATGTAGACAATGGTTGGTACGATAAGTATGGCCACACAAATATCTATGGCTATATGCAAGGTACATCTATGGCTTCACCATTTGTAGCTGGTATAGTAGCAACATGGTTGCAGGCTTATCCTGAGCTTACTCCTGAACAGCTTCACGAGATCGTAGCCTCAACAGCTCGCAAAGATAGCTTCACTTCTACAGAGGCAGATAATAACTGGGGATATGGCAAGATTAATGCTATGGACGGACTAAAGAAGTGCATAGAGATGCAGACTGCAGGATGCGAAAACATTGAATATCCATTTGATGGTAGCATCAAGGTGGCTAACAACAATATCGCTATCAACTTCCCTCGCGACACTCGTGCATCAGTATCAGTAGCAAATATGGCGGGATACCTTATTATATATAAGGACCTTGGAAGCAGAAATGCAGGCGAGACAGTAAACATTCCAATGTCGTCGTTGCAAAAGGGTGTTTATCTACTTTCTGTAAAGACTGGCGCAGGAACAAAGTCATATAAGTTTGTATGCCAATAAGATTATTCATTTTCCAATAAGAATAATCGTATACATATAAAAACATAAAAGACCGAACGTAGATATTTTACGTTCGGTCTTTTATATTATAATGCAAGCCAGTTGCCAATCATCTTCTTTCCATCAGGAGTAAGCACACTCTCGGGATGGAACTGTATACCATGGATATCATATTGTCGATGGCGAAGAGCCATTATCTGACCTTCTTCGCTCTCGGCTGTTACCTCCAAACAGGCTGGAAAGCCATTCTTTGAAACCACCCAACTGTGATAGCGACCAATGGTAAAGCGGTTTGGCAAACCAGCAAAGACTTCGTCGTTGGCAGTTTGTATGCAGTCGGTAGCCACACCATGATAAACTTCTGATAGGTTTTCGAGCTGTCCGCCAAAGGCTTCAGCTATAGCCTGATGTCCAAGACATACACCAAGCATAGGCTTTTTGCCTGCATAGGTCTTTATTACATCAAGCAACAATCCTGCTTCAGAAGGGATGCCAGGACCAGGACTGAGTATTATCTTATCGAAAGCCTCAAGCTCTGGGAGCTTAAACTGGTCGTTGCGATATACTGTGACATCGGCACCAAGCTCCTTCACAAGATGCGAAAGGTTGTAGGTGAACGAGTCGTAGTTGTCTATGATTACAATCTTGATCATATCCAAGAGTTTAATTTTATTAGAATTATAGATTAAGAGTTACTGGCGTCGGTCTGCTTTATAGCTTTGACCAATGCACCAAGTTTATTGTTACATTCTTCAAGTTCATATTGATCGTTGCTCTTTGCCACAACACCACTACCAGCTTGAAACCACAACTCACCATTACGGCTGATGAAGGTTCGTATGACAATAGCTTGGTTTAGGTCGCCATTCAAGCCAATGAAACCTATACAACCTCCATAAGCACCACGGTTGTGAGGTTCGAGTTCGCTTATTATCTGCATAGCCCTAACCTTTGGCGCACCGCTAAGAGTACCTGCAGGGAAGGTATCGATAAAGGCACTAATCTTGACAGCATTATCATCGAGGGTTCCCGACACACGACTAACAAGATGAATCACGTGGCTATAGAATTGCATATCTTTATAGAAATCTACATGCACATCATGGCAGTTGCGACTAAGGTCATTGCGTGCAAGGTCTACAAGCATCACATGTTCAGCATTCTCCTTAGGGTCGTAGCGCAAGAATTCTGCATTTCGTTTGTCTTGCTCTATATTTCCCGTACGCTTGGTAGTTCCAGCAATAGGGTCGATATATGCTTTGTCGCCTTCTATTCTGTTGTGTGTCTCCGGACTTGAACCAAAGATACGGAAGCCACCAAAGTCGAAATAGAAGAGATAAGGACTTGGATTGATGCTCCTTAGAGAACGATACAATCTGAAATCATCACCTTCATATTTCTGCACAAACCTACGGCTAATCACTATTTGGAACACATCGCCACGCATACAATGCTTTATACATTGGCGAATGTTTGCCTTGTGCTCTTCGTCGGTGAGTGTAGAGGTTGGCTCACCAATAGCATGAAATCCATAAGGATTTATATTTTGCTTGTTGATGGCTTTTATTATTTCATCGATATTTGCTTCGCCCGCCGCCTCATCATGGCATAATGAGATTAGAGTCAAAGTATTATTGAAATGGTCGAACACCAAGATGTCGCGATACAGTATATACATTATATCTGGTGCATCGTTCTTATCCATTGTGGCATCCTTGACAGGAATATCCTCGAAATAGCGGACAGCATTGAAGGATGTATAGCCATAGAGTCCGCAATAGTTGGAGCCTTCGCCCTCGACATTGAAATAATGGATGAAGTCGTTGATAGCCTTAGCTACCGACACCTTAGCCCTACCCTTTTGCGACATGTCTACATCTGATTGCTGACGTGTACCATCAGGGAAAGTCATATCTATCTTTCCGTGTCCTACCTTGATGTTTGCTATCGGACAGATACCTATAAACGAGCGACTGTTGTCGTTGCCATGATAGTCAGAACTCTCAAGCAATGCACTCTGCGGATATATATCGCGTAAGTGCATGTATACGCCAACAGGAGTATATAGGTCGGCAAGTATGGTCTTTGCCTTTGTTATATATTTGTATTTTGCATTGTTCATTGTTGCCTTTCATTTAAAGTAATTACTTGTCCCCCCCGTTTACCTTTTTACTCTTTTACCTTTTTACTCTTTTACTTTTTTACCTTTAAAAGTTTCCATACTCCTTAGCCATTTCCTTATGGCAGAGATATGTTTCTACATCCTTATCGCCACGTCCACTTACTGTCAGTACCACAACATCATCTTTCTTGAATGTCATCTTCTTCAATGCAGCAATAGCATGGGCACTCTCGATGGCAGGAATGATACCTTCCATGCGAGTAAGTTCGTAGCCTGCATAGATAGCTTCATCGTCGTTGATAGCAAGTACGTGAGTGCGACCTTCGGTAGCCAACTGCGCATGCATAGGACCAATACCAGGATAGTCGAGACCTGCACTTATGGTAAAGGCTTCTTTTATCTGACCATCATCGGTCTGCATAACGAGGGTGCGAGCACCATGAATGATACCTTCAGTACCACATTGCATGGTTGCGGCAGTATAGTCGGTATCGACACCATGACCTCCTGCCTCGGCAAGATACATTTTCACACGTTCATCATCTAAATAATGGTATATAGTTCCAGCAGCATTTGAACCACCACCTACGCAAGCAATAAGATAGTCGGGATAATCTCTTCCTATCTTTTCTTCCAACTGCCACTTTATCTCCTCTGATATTATACTCTGCATACGAGCCACGATATCAGGATAAGGGTGAGGACCCATGGTAGAACCTACGATATAGAAAGTCTCTTTAGGATGGCAACACCAGTCGCGGATAGCTTCTGAGCATGCATCGCTAAGAGTCATATTACCAGTGGTAACGGGATGAACCTTTGCACCAAGCATCTTCATACGCTCCACATTGGTATGTTGGCGCTCTACATCTGTCTTACCCATAAATATCTCACATTCCATATTCATAAGCGCGCAGACTGTAGCTGTGGCAACACCATGCTGACCAGCACCTGTCTCGGCAATGATACGAGTCTTGCCCATCTTCTTTGCCATGAGTATCTGACCAACAGTATTGTTAATCTTATGTGCACCTGTATGATTCAAGTCTTCACGCTTAAGATAGAGCTGGCAACCATACTTCTCGCTCATTCGCTTAGCATAGTATAGAGGTGAAGGACGACCAACATAGTCGCGCAACAGAGCACGATACTCAGTCTTAAACTCCTCACTCTCCATTATTGGGAGGTATGCTTTCTGCAAATCAGTTACACATTTATATAATATCTCAGGCACGTAGGCACCGCCAAACTTGCCAAAAAATCCGTTTTCGTCTACTTTGTAATTCATGTTTATGTTTGTTTTTGGTGGTGAGAAATGAATGGATAAACTTTTATTTCTCTAATGCTGCATATAGTTCATCCATAGCCTTGTTGGCATCTTTATACTGATTGAGCAAAGTAACAAACTTACTACCAATGATGGCACCAGCAGCATTAGCCTGTGCACTCTCAAGGGTTTGCTTGTTGCTAATGCCAAAACCTATCATTCTCGGATTTTTTAGGTTCATGGCGTTTATTCTGCGGAAATACTCTTGCTTGGCATCATCAAAACTCTGCTGAGCTCCTGTGATGCTTGCCGAACTAACCATATATATAAAGCCATCGGTATGATCATCGATAAAGCGGATACGCTCTTCGCTCGTCTCTGGAGTAATCATCATTATCACTCTCAGACCATATTTGTCGGCAATAGGTTTCACTACATCCATATAGTCAGCGAAAGGAAGGTCGGGAATTATCATTCCACTAACTCCGCATTCCACACAACTCTGACAGAACTTCTCTATGCCATAGTGCATGACGACATTTAGATAACCCATCATAACGAGTGGTATCTGCACTTGGTCTTTGATAGGCTTCAACTGAGAGAACAGATGCTTTAATGTCATTCCATTCTTCAAAGCCACGGTGCCTGCACTTTGGATAACAGGACCATCTGCCAATGGGTCGCTGAAAGGAATACCAACTTCTATCATATCAATACCACGTTTCTGCATGGTAAGGATGACATCGGCTGTACCTTCAAGTGTTGGACAGCCAGCACAGAAATATAGCGACAAGAACTTGCGCTCCTTATTCTCTGAGAAAAGTTTGTTTATCTTGTTCATAATCGTTGGTGTTTATGTTGATAATGTTTGTGTTGTGGGTGTTTGTGATGTCGTTTATTATGTTTGTGTTGCTTTTGATGTTTGCGTTGTTTATTTCATTTCAGATATGAAAGTCTTCACTTTCTCAACATCTTTGACGCCTGGTTCTATCTCAAACTTACTATTGAGGTCGACACCTGCAAACATGGGATGATGAAAGTCTTTAATGCTTTCAGCATCATCGTGTGAAATGCCGCCACTAAGCAGGAAAGGAGTATTGCCATTGTAAGCTTGTAGCATCTGCCAATCAAATTTCTTGCCACTACCGCCTACGCTTGCGCATTTGGTATCGAAGAGGAACATATCTACCAAGCCTTCATATTGTTGGCATTTCTGTAGGTCTTCCTTGTTAGCTATGCTTATTGCCTTAATCACCTTTAGTTCCTTTCTGATATCTGGCACAACAGTAGCCTTAAGATTCTCTATCATTACAGGGCTCTCGTCGCCATGCAACTGCACATAGTCTAAGTCGTAGTTGTATATTCTTGTAACGATATTCTGTGGAAGATCATCAACGAATACTCCTACCAGCTGTGGTCTATCATTTATAGAAGAGGATTTATCGTTACTTGCCACCTTCTCGAAATCGCTATCTACATGGTCTGGGATTAGTCCGCTACGAGAATCTACCATGGTAACACAACGTGGACTCTTTGGATAGAAAATCAATCCTATCATATCAGCACCAGCATCTACAACTGCACGAATATTGTCGGCATCGCGCATGCCACAAACCTTTATTATCATATCTTATTTCTTTTTTCTTTTATTAGTTGCTTAGTTCATCTAAGATAATAACGCAGTTTTGGCAATTATGTTGTTTTGATGGTATCAATGAGTGTCTTTAAAGCCTCGCCTGGGTTGTCGGTCTTCATAAAATGTTCACCCATAAGGAAACCACGGAAACCAACTTTTCGCAAGTCCTGTATTGTTGCAGCATTAGACAAGCCACTTTCGCTAACCTTGCATACTCCTTCTGGCAACTTCTCTGCCAATCTAAAGCTATTCTCTACTTGGGTGACGAAGGTTCCAAGATTACGATTGTTGATACCATACATATCAGGTTCAAGTTCTGCATATTCAAAGTCGCGGTCGTTGTGCATCTCCAACAGCACTTCAAGCTTCAGCTGATGGGCAGCTTGTATCAGTTGCTGACATCTCTCTCTCTCTAAGCATGCAGCTATGAGCAATACTGCCGAGGCACCGCTATGTACAGCTTGCAAGAGTTGATATTCGTCGATAACGAAGTTCTTATATAATATAGGTAATGTAACCCCACTCTCGCGCGCGTACATTATATATTCATCATACCCTCCAAAATAATTTGTGTCTGTGAGTATACTCAATGCTGCAGCTCCATTCTCTTGGTATTGCAATGGCACTACATCAGCCTTAGCATCTTTGTTTATCCATCCTTTAGAAGGCGACTTGCGTTTAAACTCTGCTATGATGCCAGTATCTGAAGCCAGCAACGCTTCACGCATCGATGGTACACCTTCTGCATCACGCTTTGCCATATCAGCCTCAACTGACGAGTATAGCTGACGTGGTGGCAAGAACTGCTTGAAAGTCTCGAGTTCTTGATGCTTATGGGCAACTATTTCTTCAAGGATATCCTTCATTTTATATTGAATTTGGAATGGTGAATATTGAATTTGGAATGGTGAATATTTTATTTCGTGGGCGAGATTATTAAAGAGAACTAAGAGTAATCGTTATGGATAACTAAGAGTTTATCTCTGCAAACTTACGGAATGTGGCGAGCGCCTTACCGCTATCTATAGATTTGCGGGCTATTTCCACACATTCTTCTATGCTCTTCTTTCCCTTCTCCATAACCTGTATACCAAAGGCCGCATTTGCCAATACTACATTCTTCTGCGCTTGCAAAGCTCTATTCTCTAATACAGCATCAAAGATTTCTGCAGCCTCATCTTCGTTGGCTCCTCCAACAAGTTCTTCTGGTGTAGCAGGAACAAAACCAAGGTCGGCAGGCGAGAATACTCGTTCATAGTTGTTGGTAGCAACCTTGAAATCGCCAGTAAGACTGATCTCATCGTATCCGTCGATGCTATTAACGATGCCATAGTCGATACCCAACTTCTGATATACCTGACGATAAAGGCGCATCTGATCAAGGTTGGCAACACCAAGGAGCTGAGCCTTTGGCTGTGATGGATTAACCAACGGACCAAGAAGGTTGAAAACCGTTGGGAACTGCAAAGCCTTGCGGATAGGACCAACAAACTTCATTGCACTTGCAAAGAGCTGCGCATGGAGATATACAATACCAGCTTCGTTGATGCTGCGATTCAATTTGTCGATATCGGCAGTAAACTTCACACCATGATGATGAATCACGTTTGATGCACCGCTAACAGATGTTGCAGCATAGTTGCCATGTTTAGCAACCTTATATCCAGCTCCAGCAATAACGAAGCAAGAAGTTGTGGAGATATTGAAAGTATTCTTTCTGTCACCGCCAGTACCTACTACATCGATATACTTATCGCAATCCAGTATGGCTTTCACTCCTGTAGCCAAAATGCCATCACGGAAACCCAACAACTCGTCAACAGTAACACCTCGCATCTGCAAACCAGTAAGTAGCGCTGTTATCTGCTCGGTTGGAAATTCATCTTTAGTAATACCAACAATGATATCACGAGTTTCGGTGCGCGAGAGCTCCTCGTGGTTCAGCATCTTGTTCAAAACTTCTTTCATCTCCATAAATTTGTCTCCTATTTGTTTGGTTGTTCGCAGAGGACTAAGGTATCATATCTTATTGTCTCTGTATTTGATTGAAATTTATTAAAAAAGGCCTGTCGTAAGAACGACAGGCCCATTGATATCTTATTAAAGTATCCACACGGCTTACTCGACTCACGACTTTATTGAAATCTTGAGATACGCCACCACCATGTAAGAGATACTAAATTGATCATAGTCTTTATTGTTTTAGTTTTTAATATTTGATTAGAACTATTGTTCGTTTGCAAAATTACATTTTTTCTTTTAATCTCCAAACTTTTTGAGCAGAAATATTTCAGATTGATAGCAAATTGTATTATTTACCTTATTATATATAGTTTAATCATAGAATATATAGCGTATTATTATTTAATAACATGAGGTTTGTATATTCAGAAAATAGAAAAAGCATTGGACTCTAATCGATAATTAAATTGATTTAGATTAAAAGTGCAATTATTTTTTCATTTCCATGTAATAAAACTGAAAGTGGAACGTTTCTTTAATATACAGAACCAAATTTATGATTGCCTATGAAATATTTTACACATGAAGAATCTGCTCCATCAGAAATGACATTAGAAATAATTCGCAAGATTGCCCATACATATAGAGTATCTAAAAACAACGGCAACACTTTAAACTTTTGTCTAAATTGATAAGCAAAATGAAAACATTGATTTCACCTTCTTTGTTGGCTGCCAACTTCCTCAACCTGCAAGGAGAGATGGAAATGATAAATAAGAGCGAAGCCGACTGGCTTCACCTTGATGTCATGGATGGTATGTTCGTCCCAAACATCTCGTTCGGATTCCCTGTCATTGAGGCTGTAGCTAAAGTCTGCAAGAAACCTTTGGATGTTCACTTCATGATAGAACAGCCTGAACGTTATATCAAACAGACTGCCAAGACTGGCGCAATGATGATGAACGTACACTATGAGGCATGCCGACATCTGCATCGCACAATTCAAGAAATTCACGAAGCAGGCATGAAGGCTGGCGTAACTCTTAACCCTTCTACCCCAGTATCTGTGCTCGAAGATATCATCAATGATGTCGATATTGTACTATTGATGAGCGTTAACCCAGGCTTCGGTGGTCAGAAGTTTATTGAGCATACTATAGAAAAACTCGGTAGACTAAAGGACCTAATAGCTCGTAGTGGTAGCAAAGCCTTGATAGAGATTGATGGTGGAGTGCAACAAGATACTGCGCCACGCCTCGTTGAAGCAGGAGCCGATGTGCTGGTTAGTGGCAGTTATGTATTCAAAGCAGAAGATCCATTGGCTACTATTAGCTGGCTGAAGAATCTATAAAAACTCTATAGAATAATTAAGGGGCTATACATTAGGATGCGATATTATTATATCTGCCTAATGTATAGCCCCATGATTTTTTAGCATAAGTCTATCTTAATATAGCTCCAAGTCAAGTTCTTGTGTGCGAGCCATACGACGCATATTCAATATAGCATAGCGCATACGGCCAAGAGCAGTATTGATGCTAACGTTTGTACATTCAGCTATTTCCTTAAATGATAGCTGCTGATAATATCGCATGTAGACAACTTCGCGCTGTGTATCTGGCAAGAGATTCATAATCTTCTTCACATCCTCAAGCACTTGGTCGTTGACATATTGATTTTCAATATTCAACTCCAACAAATTGTCGCTACTGATATTAGTAAGATTGTTATCTTCTGGAGTCTCAATAACATTCTCTATTCTTCGCTCACGATAAGAGTCCATTATAATATTGTGAGCAATACGAATCAGCCAAGCGCCAAACTTACCACTTGTAACATAGCGTCGCTGCTGCAACCTTGATATTACTTTGACGAAGGTTTCTTGGAATATATCCTCTGCCTTTTCGCGGTCACGAACCACGAAAAGAATATAGGAAAACAATTTAGTCTGATTGCGTGACAATAGCAAATCGAACGCCTTGTTGTCTCCGTCAGCATAAGCCAATGCCAACTCCTCGTCAGTAAATTCTGAGAGTTTCTTCATTTCTTAATCTTTTTATTATTAAGTAAATGTATATCCTATAGGCGTGTCGTTTTGTTATTATTTAATGTTTTGTAATGGCAAAGGTAGTTATTATTTTCCAAAACAACAAATATTTCTGTGAAATAATGTAAATTCGGCAATAATTTAACAACTTCTACGTTGTCATTTATTATTAGCCCAATCTACAAAATCAAACAACCTAAAACTATGGAAGATAAATCAGAACAAGATAAAATAAAGAATAAGCAAGAAGAAAAAGGCTTAAAGCAAAATAGAAAAGAGCTTGAGCAAGATATAATTCCGAGTGGAAACGATAAGCTTGAGAAGGATAAAGTACCGAGTGTGCTTAAGCAGCAAGCAGAAATAGAGAAGCTAAAGAAAGATAGATAGATTTTCTAGACTTTCTAGAGTTTCTAGTTTATCTAGAGCTTCTAGCCCAAAAAACAAAAAAAGAGGTTGGTGCAGGATGCTACCAACCTCGAGGGATGATTTCGAAAAAAACTCGAAATCCATAAAAACTTTCGCAAATATAGACCTTATTAATGACATTTCCAAATTTTCCCTAAAGAAAATGAATTATTTAACATATGTTTTACTCTATCATTCATTAAATATCAAGTTTAGCCGCAGTCATATCTATAAGCTATTTTCTTAAATATCAACTACTTAACAAAAAGTCACATAAAATAAACGAAAATTCTAAAGAATATAAGTATTATTTTTATATCTTTGCAATAGATTATTCTACAAGCACTAAAAGCTACAGGAAACTAATCAAAATTCCAGAAGACAGGAAACCTGTCAACAATCACACAGTACAGGAAACTAATCAACAATCATATAATGAAACATTTACTGACAACATTAATCATGTTGCTATCGTTACCACTATGCTCTTTTGCACAGGGTTGGAACGAAAGCGAGTACAAACAAATCGAGAGTAACATCAGAACTCCACAGTTCCCAGATCGTACTTTCACCATCACACAGTTTGGTGCTAAGGTAAAGGCTTCTGCTGCCGTAAACCAAAAGGCCATTAACAAAGCTATTGCCACATGCTCTGCTAAGGGTGGTGGTACAGTCGTTGTGCCTAAGGGTACATGGAACACTGGTGCTATCAGAATGAAGAGCCACGTAAACCTCAAGGTTGAGGAAGGTGCTACTCTTCTCTTTGCTTTCCAGCCAGAGCTCTATCCTTTGGTAAAAACCTCATGGGAAGGCTTAGGTTGCTGGAACTATTCTCCATGTATCTACGCCTATGGCGAGACGGACCTTGCTATCACAGGTAAGGGAACCATCGACGGTAATGGTAGCCGCGAAACTTGGTGGCCTTGGTGTGGAGCTAAGAAGTTCAACTTCCAAGAAGGTGTTACCAAGGAAGCACAAAACTTGGGTAGCCGTGCACGCTTGCTGAAATATGCAGAAGACGGTGTACCTGAGGATGAAAGACGTTTTGGTAAAGGACAAGGCTTGCGTCCACAGCTCGTCAACTTCAATCGTTGCGATGGCATCCTCATCAAGGATGTAAAGCTCACCAACTCTCCTTTCTGGGTTATCCACCCATTGCTCTCTAAGAACATCACCGTAGATGGTGTATACATCTGGAACGAAGGTCCTAATGGTGACGGTTGCGACCCAGAGGCTTGCGAGAACGTTCTTATTCAGAACTGTACCTTCCATACAGGCGACGACTGTATTGCTATCAAGAGCGGACGTAACAACGACGGACGTCTTTGGAACACTCCTAGCAAAAACATCATCATCCGTAACTGTAAGATGGAAGATGGTCATGGTGGTGTAGTTATCGGTTCTGAGATTTCTGGTGGATGCCAGAATGTATATGCAGAGAACTGCCACATGGACTCTCCAGACCTTGAGCGTGTATTAAGAATCAAGACCAACAACTGCCGTGGTGGTTTGATTGAGAACATCAACATGCGCAACGTTACTGTTGGTCAATGTCGTGAGGCAGTATTGAAGATTAACCTTGACTACGAGGCTAAGGAAATCTGCTATCGTGGCTTCCAGCCTACAGTTCGCAAGGTATACATGGAGAATGTAACCTGCCAGAAGAGTAACTATGGTGTATTGATCATCGGCTTGAACGAGATTGAGAATGTTTACGACGTTACCGTTAAAGACTGTAACTTCACAGGCGTTGTTAAGCAGCCTGTAAAGATGACTGGTAAGACACGCAATGTGAAGTTCGACAACCTCATGATAAACGGCAACCTCATCCTTCAGGATGCTGACAAACCATACCAGAACTATTCGCAATGGATGACATGGTCAGAGATGAAGCGCACTCCAAAGAGCTATATGCTCGACTTCGCAAAGAAGCCAAAGTGGAGCTACGTGATGGGTATCGAGATGGAAGGTATGCTCGACACTTATTATAGATACAAGGACGAAGCTATCGCAGAATACCTCAAGGAATATCCTGCAAAAATGATTGATGCCCAGGGCAATATCACAGGCTACAAGCTCGAAGACTATAATCTCGACAACGTACGTACAGCAAAGTTCATCTATCGTATGAACGAGTTGTTCCCTGCAGAAAATCAGAAGAAGGCTCTTGCCACATTATTCTCTCAGCTCGAGAAGCAGCCACGCACCAAGGAAGGTGTGTGGTGGCACAAGGCTATCTATGCAAACCAGGTATGGCTCGATGGTATCTTCATGGGTCTTCCATACTACACTCTCGCAGCTCCAAGCATCAAGGGTATGAAGAAGGCTCAGAAGAAATACTGGAAAGATGCAGTAGACCAAATTCTAAAGACCGACCTTCGCACATACGATGCTAAGACAAACCTTTGGAAGCATGCTTGGGACGAGACACACACAGCTTTCTGGGCAGACAAGGAAACAGGACTCAGCCAACACACATGGGCAAGAGCTTTGGGATGGTATGTTATGGCTATCACCGAGGTGCTTGACGTATTGCCTGCAGACTATCCTAATCGCGACAAGGTTGTAGCTTTGTTGCAGAAGACAATGCAGTCGGTAGCAGACTATCAGGACAAGAAGACTGGTGTATGGTACGACGTGCTCGACGTCAAGGACAGCCGCAACTATCTTGAGTCAACAGCCTCTTCTATGTTTGCTTACGTATTGCTCAAGGGTGCAAGAACAGGCAACCTTCCTGAGTCATTCCGCGCAGCTGGTATCAAGGCATACAACGGCATCATCAACAACTTCATCAAGGTTAATGCCGACAAGACAATCTCTCTCACCAACTGCTGCTCAGTATCAGGCCTTGGCCCTGCTCCTGGTCCATACGTAAAAAAGCCTAACTTCAAGCGTGATGGCAGCTTCAATTATTATATGAGCGAGCCTATCCGCGACAACGATGCTAAGGGCGTTGGTCCTTTCATCTGGGCTTCATTAGAGATGGAACAGATTCCTGCAAGCAAGTAAAGAGTGAAGAACGAAGAGTGAAGAATCTAATAGATTAGACATTCAAAGGAATTCTATGAAAAGAATTATAATGGCTACCGCTGCCACACTTTCTATGTCAGCAGCAATGGCACAGGCTCCTGCATTTCCTGGTGCTGAAGGATTTGCACGATACACTACTACAGGTGGACGTGGAGGTAAGGTGATTCATGTCACCAACCTCAACGACTCTGGTACAGGTTCACTCCGTCAGGCTTTGCAGAACACATCGGGTAAACGAATTATCGTATTTGATGTTTCTGGTACAATAGCATTGAAAAGTAACCTCACTATTAAGAATGGTGATGTAACGATAGAAGGACAAACTGCTCCTGGCGATGGTATCACACTCCGTGACTACACATTGGAGAACAAGGCAAACAACGTAATCATTCGTTTCATACGCGTACGCCGTGGTAATGCCGTAGATGTTAACGATGGCGCAGATTCTTTCTGGGGACGCAATCGCAACAACATCATCATCGACCATTGCTCTATGAGCTGGAGTATCGACGAGACAGCTTCGTTCTACGACAATAAGAACTTCACCATGCAATGGTGTACCGTAGCAGAGAGTCTCAACAACGCAGGTCACGACAAGGGTGCTCATGGATATGGAGGTATATGGGGCGGTAAAGGTGCTTCTTTCCACCACAACCTCTTGGCTCACCATACCAATCGTTGTCCACGACTCAATGGTGCCCGCTATGGTTGGGGAGGCTCTTCTGCCGACAACTATGCAAGCAGCATAGAGGCTGAGCAGGTAGACTTGCGCAACAACGTGATGTACAACTGGGGCAAAGGCAACGGAGCCTACGCTGGTATGGGTGGCTACCACAACATAGTAAACAACTACTATAAGTATGGTCCTGCCACAAAGAATAAATACCGCGTGTTCCAATGTGGTCACACTTCTGGTGCATCAGGCGAAGTAATTCCAAAGAATACCTATGGTCACTTCTATATTGATGGCAACTACGTTAGAGACAAAGGCGAGAACTACGATTGGAAAGGCGTAATCATCGACGATGGCAACACTACTGTTAAAGACACCATCAAGCTTAAAGAGCCTATAAACCATGGAGTAGTAACAACCCACTCTGCTCAGAAAACCTTCGAAAAGGTACTTGCATATGCAGGAGCTTCATACAAGCGCGATGCTGTAGACGCTCGCTATGCAGAGGAAGCAAAGAATGGTACTGCCACCTATAAGGGTAGCGTAACAAAGCTTGCAGGTATCATCGACTCACAGAATGATGTTGGCGGATGGCCTACCTTGAATTCTACAGAAAAGCTTCTCGACTCTGATAACGATGGTATGCCAGATATCTGGGAAACAGCTCACGGCTTGAATCCTAAGGATGCTAACGACGCGGCTGCTTACACTATAGACAAGAAGGGCTACTATACCAATATCGAAGTTTATTGCAACGCATTGGTAGAAGACTTGATGAAGGCTGGTAACGCCGACGCCCTTGAGAGCGTAGACGAATACTATCCAGAGACAATCAAGGTTGACGGTATACCTTATTATAATAATGGCAACAGCAACCCTACCCTCATCGCAGATATCGACTACAACGATAACAACACCAACGAGTACTACAACCTTCAGGGTATGAAGGTAAATAAACCTACTCGTGGTATCGTAATCGAGAAAAGAGGTAAGACCATAAAGAAAAGAATATACTAAACTATATTTATATCATCATCGCATAGAAGGATAGTGCATCATAGTATGTGCTATCCTTTTTTTCATTTATAATATATTGGTTAGAATTTCCTCTCTATACTAAAGAAATTTAGTTGTTTAATAAAATTTTAATATTAATATTCGGTTTATATTAATAAATATATCTATCTTTGCAATGAATGTAAAACTATAGCAGAATTATGTGTTCTCATAAAGGCCTATAAATTCTTTTAATCTAAATATTAACTAAATTAATACGAACAGTTATGAACAAAATTTTACGCTTATCTCTCATAGCAGTCCTTGCTATGGTGTTTAATGTTTCGTTTGCTGATGAGGCTACATTTACCCTCAACACAGAAGCTGGTGTTAAGGCTTTAGGGTTGGAAGTTCCTGCCCCAGAAAGTGGTACAAAAGTAGAGTCAATGACTTCTGGTGGAGTTACTATAGCTGCAACTACTGCAGAAGGCAAGACCGACACTCGTATCTACCAAGGCACTACAAAGAAAATTGATTTCCGTATTTATGCGGATGGAACTTTAACTTTCACCGCAGGTGATAAGTACATCACAGAGATTACCATGACTGGTAAAGAGGTGGATAAATTTACTGTAGACGGTGGATGTGCAAAAGGCGTATGGAAAGGTTCTGCTAAGTCTGTTAAATATACAGCTCAAAAAACCGTAACTATCTACACTATCACCGTTAAGTATCAATCAGAAGCTGCAGCAACTAAGAAGGCTGCAGGTCTTGCTTTCTCAGAAACAAAAGCAACAGCTGTTTTGGGCGAGAAGTTTACAGCTCCTACTCTTACAAAGGCTACAAATGCTGCTGTAAAGTATACTTCTACAAACACTAAGGTTGCTACAATCGACGAGGCAACAGGCGAAATCACATTGGTTGCTGCCGGCAATACAACTATCAAGGCAGAAACAGAAGAAAACGCAGACTATTATGCAGGTGTAGCAAGCTACTCTCTTGCTGTTACAGAACCAGTTAAGGATCTCGTTACACTTCCTTACGTTGAAGAATTTGCTACAGGTATTGGCTCATTCGTTATAGACAATGTAAAACTTGGCGAAGGTCTTACAAATGTTTGGAGACACGATGCTTCTTACAAATATATGAAGGCTTCTGCATTTGTTAACAAAAAGAACATCCCAAGTGAGAGCTGGTTGGTTTCTCCAACAATAGATCTTAAGAACGAAACTGAAGCATATTTGAATTTCTCTCATTGCATCAGCAAATACTTTGGTACAGTTAGCAAAGAAGCTACACTCTGGATTCAGGCTGTAGGTGGTGAATGGGAGCAGATTGAAATTAAGTACCCTACTATTGAAGCAAATAAGAACTTCTCTTCTTGGCTTGATATCCAGGACATAGATCTTAAGAAGTATCTTGGTAAGGAGATTAAGGTTGGCTTCAAGTATGTAAGCACAGACAAGAATGCAGGTACATGGGAAATCAGGGACGTGAAGGTAGTTAAGGCAACAGCTGCTGGCGTAAACGCTATCACTCTTGACAAGACAAACGCTCCTCTCTACAACCTTGCTGGTCAGCGCGTAAGCAACAACTACAAGGGTGTTGTAGTAAAGAACGGCAAGAAGTACTTCAACAAGTAATCACTTCTTCAGCTGATTACTGATACTTACTACAAGTAATACATATAAGGCTGGCATCTCATTTTTGATAATGCCAGCCTTTATTTTATTATCTTCTTCGTTCAGCCAAGGCTGAACGAAGAAGATAAATATATTACTTTTCAAAGTTAACTAATATACTTTACCGTTCAGCCAGGTGCTGAACGGTAAAGTATCTTAGTTGCGATGGCAAAGTAAGTTAGCTTCAACGACCGTTCAACAGCTGTTGAACGCAAGAGGTAATCTATTATAGTCTTTAACGAGACTGATATAGATAGGTGGTAAAAAAATATTGCTTGGCATTCACACTTGCTGTGATCAGCCAAGCAATACTATAAAAAGCAATATAATAGTTTACTCGAACTATCTAAAATAGTTTTTTGAGCTATTAAGAATTTAGATGAATTACTTAACGTACTTCTTACCATTCTTAATCTTCAAGCCCTTAGCGTTCTCTGACACCTGAACACCAGCGAGGTTGAATGTCTTACCATCAGCCTTAGGAGTGAGGATTATAGAAACACCTGCTGCATTTACAAGCTCGAAAGCATAGAATTTAACGCTGTTAATAGGATATGTAACAGCTACATCACCCTTTTTAGCCTCTACAGAGATAACTGGATAAACATTCTTCTCCACCTCACCAATAGTAGCCTTAACAGCCTCAGACTCCAAAAGAACCTTGTTTACCAACACTGTTTCGTTCTGTGTCAAGATCACATTACGATCAGTTGCGTCGTTGCTACCAGTACGTGCATAAACCTTAAGGATACCATCAACAGGCAATGTAAGAGTCAAACCATTCTTTTTAGATGACTTACCACCAGTCTTCAAACAATAATCGAACGAAACGTAAGAGTCTGGAGTGCCAAAAGAAGCAGAATTAGCTTCAACAGCAAGCTTACCATCTGTATCAGTAACAGACAAGACAAGGTCACCATTAGAAAATGATGCAGGAACAGCACCTTTATCATACTTTGTATCAAATGATAAAACCTGTGCAGAAGCTGAAGCTGCGAAAGCTACAGCTGCGATAAGAGTAAAAATTTTCTTCATAATAATTTGTATTAAGTTTATAATTAAGTAGATTTTATTTTTTGCAAAGATAATTGTTACTTGCCAACAACATGAATAATTATCATCATAAAAACATGAAAATTTATCAAACGACTCGTTTTTTGGTCTCAACATAAATAAATATGAAAAACAACCAAAATAAGTCATAAGGATAGTTGGCAAGGGCAATTCTTAAAAACAGGCTATCCATATTTCATTATACGAAGTGATAGAGCTAAAAATATTGATTAATTAATTGGATTAAGAAGGCTTATATATATATAATAAGGTATATAACGAATGGGGAATGGACGAATATTAGATAGAAACACTACCTAAATTGCGACTTAGTATATGCAAATAATTATCAATAAGTACAGTCTTAACAAGCTGATATTCAAAGGCTTGATAATTTTTCATAAAATAATGCTAATATTTTTAGAGCAATTTAATATCTTTTTATTAATTTTGCGGAGTAAACTAATTGTACTAATCTAATTAATTTCACGTATGTCTGGTTATTTGAATAACATTCGAATGGCGCTATTGTCCTTCTTCTGTCTCTTCTTGACAGGGACTATCTCGGCGCAAACCATCAATGGTTCAGTTAAAGACAATACCGGTGAACCCGTAATTGGTGCTACTGTCATAGAACAGGGCGCATCAAATAACGGTACAGTAACCGATATTGACGGTAATTTCACAATTAAGCTTAAAGGCAAGAGCCACAAGCTGAGTATATCATATGTAGGTATGAAGACTCAGGTTGTAGAAGTGAAAGGCAAAAGTCAAGTAGCTGTTAAGCTCGAAGACGAAGCAACAAGCCTCAACGACGTTGTCGTTATCGGTTATGGTTCTGTCAAGAAAAAGGACCTTACAGGTTCTGTTGCCACAGTAAGCAGCAAGGCTTTGGCAGAGGTTCCAGTAGCTTCAGCCTCAGAAGCTTTGACAGGTAAGATGGCTGGTGTGCAGGTCACAACATCCGAGGGTTCACCTGATGCAGAAGTAAAGATTCGCGTGCGCGGTGGTGGTTCTATCACCCAGAGCAACGATCCTCTTTATATTGTAGACGGTTTCCCTGTAGATGGTATTGGTGACATCCCTGCTACCGACATCGAGGACATCACAGTCTTGAAGGATGCTTCTTCTACTGCTATCTACGGTAGCCGTGGTGCTAATGGTGTTATCCTCGTTACCACTAAGAGCGGTAAGAGCGGTAAGGTTAACGTTAGCTACAACGCTTACTATAGCGTAAAGAAGATTGCAAAGACTATGGATTTGCTCACTCCTTATGATTATGCCAAGTGGCAGTATGAGCTTGCTTTGCTCAAGAATCAGAAGGATATTTCATCTTACACAGATTACTTAGGTAACTATCAGGACATGGACATGTATAAAGATGTAGCTGCTAACGATTGGCAGGACATCGTTTATGGTCGTACAGGTCACACCTTCAATCAGAACTTGAACATCAATGGTGGTTCTGAGACCATTAAGTATGCATTCAGCTATGCCCACATGAACGACAAGGCTATCCAGATTGGCTCTAACTTCAAGCGCGACAACTTCAGCTTGAAATTGAACACTAAGCCAACCAAGAACACAACCCTCGACTTCCAGGTTCGCTATAGCGACACCGATGTCCGTGGTGGTGGTGCTAACGATGCTACAGGTTCTATGGATACTGACCGTCGTTTGAAGTATGCTCTTTATTATTATCCAATGCCTCTCTCTAACCTCGACGAGAGCGCAGGTAGCGATGATGATGAACTTGGTAACCTCTACAACCCTGTTGTTTCTCAGTATGACAACGACCGTGTAAAGGAGCGCAAGCAGTTGAACTTCGCTGGTGCTTTCGGTTGGGAAATCATCAAGAACTTGAAGGCTAAGGTTGAATTCGGCTATGACGACTACAATCAGTATGATCAGCGTTACTATGGTAAGACAACTTATCAGGCTCGTAACAGCTTCTCTGACTACCCAGGCATGCCAGGTATCACTCTCGAGGATACAAACCGCCACAAGTTCCGTAACACAAATACTGTTAGCTACGACTTCAAGAAGCTCTTGAAGAGCAAGAAACACAGCCTCAACATGATGGTTGGTCATGAGTATATCATTACCAAGAAGCGTACACACTCTGACGAGATTCACGGATTCCCAACAGACTTCGATGCTAACACAGCTTGGAAGCTTACAGGTCAGGGTCACCCAGTAAAGGTTAACGATATCTACTCTGCAGACGATAAGCTTTTGTCATTCTTCACTCGTGCTAACTACAACTACGAGGACAAGTATTTGTTGAGCTTCACATTCCGTGCCGACGCTTCTTCTAAGTTCTCTAAGGACAACCGTTGGGGTTACTTCCCATCAGCTGCTGCAGCATGGCGTATTTCTTCTGAGCCTTTCATGAAGGGCACACAGAAGTGGCTCGACGACTTGAAGCTCCGTGTATCTTTCGGTACTGCAGGTAACAACAACATCCCTGTAGGTCAGCTCACACAGGAGTATCAGGCAGTAACTGGCGACCCTACTCTTTGGGTTAATGGTTTCAACACAATGTGGGCACCATCTTCAACAATGGCAAACCCTAACTTGAAGTGGGAAACTACTATCACACGTAACCTTGGTCTTGACTTCACCGTTTTTGAAGGTAAGTTGAGCGGTTCGGTTGAAGGATATATCAACACCACTAAGGATCTTCTCATCAAGTTCCCTGTAAGCGGTACAGGTTATACCTCACAGTATCGTAACATGGGTGAGACTGAGAACAAGGGTCTTGAGGCTACATTGACATGGCATGCCGTAAACAAGAAAGATTGGGGCATCGACTTCTCTGGCAACATTGGTTTCAACAAGGGTAAGATCAAGTCGCTCGGTGGTATGGAGGAGTTTGGTGCTGAAACACGCTGGGCTTCTTCAGAAATCGGTAATGAGTACGTAATCGCTGTAGGCGGTCAGGTTGGTCAGATTCGCGGTTATCGTAGCGCAGGACGCTATGAGGTTAGCGACTTCAAGGGCTACAACGAGAAGACTGGTCTTTGGGAACTCAAGGATGGTGTAGCTGATGCTACAGCAGTAGTTGGAACAATCCGTCCAGGTTCTATGAAGATTCAGGATATGCCAGGCGAAGATGGTACAGCTAATGGTACTATCGGCGACGAAGACAAGTGCATCATTGGTAATGTAAACCCTGACTTCACTGGTGGTTTCTCTATCAACGCACGTGCTTATGGCTTCGACCTCAGCGCAAACTTCAATTTCAGCGTAGGCAACGACATCTACAATGCCAACAAGATTGAAGGTACAATGACTGGTAAGTATCAGTATCGTAACATGCTCGACATCATGGGCGATGGCAAGCGTTGGACTAACCTCAACGAGGATGGTACACTCTGCAACGACCCTGTTAAGCTCGAGGCTATGAACAAGAATACTACTCTTTGGTCACCTTATACAAAGCAGATGATTCTTACAGACTGGGCTATCGAGGATGCTTCATTCCTCCGCTTGAACACCTTGTCTCTTGGCTACACATTGCCTAAGAGCATCGTTAAGAAGTTGGGCATCAACAGCCTCCGCTTCTACTGCACAATGTATAATGTGTTCACCATTACTGGTTACAAGGGCTTCGACCCAGAGTCTGACTGTATCAAGAAGTCTGGTCAGGAGAGCCTCACACCAGGTTGTGACTACTCTGGTTACCCACGCAGCCGCCAGTATGTATTTGGTTTGAACTTGAATTTCTAAACCTTCCATTACAAGACCAAACAATGAAAAATATATTTAAGCTTTCAATAATGTCCATAGCTCTTGCAGGTGTAGTAACATCATGCGATATGGACGCCCCAACACAGTCTACTCTCGATGAGAGTTCTGTGTTCTCACAGTATTCGTTGGCTGAGTCAGAGATTATGTCTATACACGTATCATTCTGTCAGACAAACTCTTACCGCGGACGTTTCCTACCTTTCTATGGTCTTAACAGCGACCTTGAGACTGGTAGTGGAACACAGCCTTCATATTCAAAGGCTATGTCGTACGACGATAAAAATAGCCTTTGGGCATACAACACACTACCTACCAACGGTCAGATGAATACCGATAATAATGCTTATGCAATGTTCTACGAGGGTATCGAGCGTGCAAACCTCGCTATCCAGGGCATCCGCAAGTATGGCAATATTGAGAAGAACCGCGATATGGCTCAGCTCCTTGGTGAGGCTTTGACATTGCGTGCTCTCATCTACACCGACCTTATCAAGGCTTGGGGTGATGTTCCTGCACGTTTGCAGCCAAACAATGCAGACAATGTATATATGCCACGTTGCAACCGTGACTCTATATATAAGGTATTGCTCGCAGACCTTAAAGAAGCAGAAGACTACTGCTATTGGCCAAACGAGAATGTTATCACAAAGAGTACAGAGCGTGTAAGCAAGAGCTTCGTTAAGGGTCTTCGTGCTCGTATCGCTCTCTATGCTGGTGGCTATGGTCTTCGAGGCGATGGCTATCGCAAGAGCAAGGATCCAGAATTGGCATCTGACAAGATGTATGCTATTGCTAAGCAGGAGTGTGTCGACATCATCAACAAGCATTGCAACACTCTTGGTAGCTTTGAAGAGAACTTCAAGAAGCTTTGCCAGGACAATGTATCTGCAGGTGGTGAGTCGTTGTGGGAAATTCCATTTGCTTCTGGTCGTGGTCGTGTAGTTTATACTTTCGGTATCAAGCATCAGGCTGCTGACCAGTATACATCACAGAATCAGGGTGGTGCAAACGGTCCTCTTCCTTATCTTTATTATGACTATGACAAGGATGATATCCGTCGCGACATTACTTGTATTCCTTACGAGTGGAGCAAGGATCTTGTTGATGGCAAGTCATATCAGCAACTTCGCGGTATCAACAAATGGTGCTTCGGTAAATTCCGTTACGAGTGGATGAAGTCAGAGCGTGCTCTTAGCCTTGGTAAGAATGATGATGGTGTTAACTGGCAGTACATGCGTTTGGCTGATGTTTACCTCATGGCAGCAGAGGCTATCAACGCTTTGGACAACGACCAGCAGACAGCTTGGAACTATATGAAGCCTGTTCTCGACCGTGCTCTTCCTGCAGCTAAGGTAGAAGCTTTGAAGGCTAAGTATACAGCTAACCAGGATGCTTTCTTCAATGGTATCGTAGAGCAGCGTGCATTTGAGTTTGCAGGAGAGATGCTTCGTAAGGCAGACCTCGTACGTTGGGGAATCATCGACGATAAGATGGCAGAGGCTAAGCAGAAGCTTACTGACCTTTCTAACCGCGCAGGTAGCTACGCAGACCTTCCTCTTAAGCTTTACTTCAAGAACGAAGGCGAAAATATCGTTATATATGGATTGAACCATGGTGATACTGACGAAGAGGGTGCTGCTCTCGATGGTTACAAATCAAAGCAGTGGTTCATAGACTCTAAGACAAATGCCAACCTCTTGACCGAGGACTACATCAATGGTTTGTATGTAGGAAAGCCAAGCTTGAACTGCTTGTGGCCTATCTGGCAGACATTCATTGAGAAGAGCAATGGTTTGCTCAACAATGATGGCAACTACGGTCAGCTCTCTGATTAAAATATTATTAGTTGGCAGATATAGCAATCTGCTTTATCTGCCAACAGATAATCTTTACAAAATACAATTCATAAACTGAACAATATGAAAAAATCAATCATAAACGCTTGCATCCTTGGTCTCGGCTTATTGTCGATGACTGCATGTAGCGATCCAATGGACGAGATTACAAGCCTTATCGTAGGTCGCAACTTCTCGCCTGTTAACTTTGATACTAAAGATATCACTAAGGAGAGTGCTTCGTTCCAGTGGTCTGCAGTTAGCGGTGCAACAAGCTACGAACTTCAGCTCTTCGCAGATAAAGACCTTGACTTTAGTGGTGAACCAACATTTGTATTCAAGAACATCTCTAAGGACGACATCCCTTACACTGTAAGCGGTTTGATGTACGATACCCAATATTCTGCACGTGTTATGGCAGTTGATGATAACGATGCTACTCGCAACTCTAAGTGGAGCGAAGTTTCATTCCGCACCAACGCTCAGCAGATCTTTAAGTCAGTTTCTAACTCTGATATCGCTGACCGCAGCGTAGTAATGAAGTGGCCTGCAGGTGAAGATGTTACAACTATCTATGCTGTAGCTTCTGAGACTGGTGACACAGTTACAACAAAGCAGCTTACCACAGAAGAGAAAGAGGCTGGTAAGGCTACTGTAGATGGTTTGCAGCCAGAAACAAAATATGATGTATACCTCTACAATGGTAGCAAGAAGCGTGGTACAAAGACATTCAAGACTATTGCCGACCTTAATGGTGCTATCGTAGTTCGTCCTGGCGACGACTTCGCTTCATTGATTAAGAATGCTGAGGCAGGTTCTGTATTCGCTTTGATGCCTGATACATTCAAGATTATGTCTGAGGATGAAACAGGTACAAGCGCTGTGGCAATCTCTAAGAGCATAGAAATCAAGGGTATCTACCCTACTGCAGCTCCTGTTATCCAGGGTCGCTTCGAGATTAACGAAGGTGCTTCTGTTTCTATCGACAACGTAGTTCTCGATGGTTCTGCAAATGTTTCTACCGACCAGGCTTTCAACTTCAAGACAGCTGATGCAACATACGGAAAGGTTATCATCAAGAACTCTGAGATTAAGAACTATGCTAAGGGTGTATTCTATGTTAACGTAGCATGTACTATTAAAGAGCTTACTTTCAAGAATTGTTTGATTCACGACATTGAGTGCGATGGTGGTGATATGTTCGACAGTCGTAAGGGTCGCATAGACAACCTCAACCTCCTTGAGTCTACAATCTATAATAGTGCTGCTAGCCGCGACTTCATCCGTATGGACGATGCTTCGGCACTTGGTGGCACACCTGTCATCACAGTTAACAAGTGTACTATCGATGGTGCATCTAACAAAGCTAAACGCTTGCTCTATGTTCGCTATGTAGGCAACGTAATCAACTGGACAAACAACATCGTTTCAAATACTGGTGCTGTATGGTCTAACCAGTCAAAGACTGGCGTTCCAACATTCCAGAACAACGTATACTTCAAGTGCGCTAAGCTCAATGTAGCAGACGTAGAGGGTAAGACTAACATGTTTGCTGACGAGGCAGGCAAGGAAGCTAACCCAGAGTATAAGAATGCCGCTAAGGGCGACTTCACTATCGGTAACGAAAGTGTTAAGAAGCTCGGTGCTGGTGACCCAAGATGGTAATCACCTAAAAACACATATATAATAACAAAAGCTGCAGCCCACTTGTTTGGGTTGCAGCTTTTTCGTTATCCCAGATTGAATCTTTAACCTTATCAAAAATTACCCCTTTTACCTTTTTACCTTTTTACCTTTTTACCTTTACCACTTTCTGGTTTGGTTTTATATTCACGTATTTCTTGGTTCCATCTTTTTCTATACATAAGGTTAGAGGCTGACGGAATATCTTTTTATCAAGAGGGCAATCAAGGCGAATTACTAAGTTCTTATCATCATCCTTCTCGATGGTTATAGTTGTTGCATTGCGCTCTTTCTGATAAGCCTCAACTTCGGCAAATGTTCCTACCCACACATCATCAATATGAGCTTTCACATAATCGTAGAATTGCCACAACTCCTCAGGATGATACCATTTGTCGTAACCATTAATAATGGCATGAGTCATAGTAACGCCCCACTCTCCTCGCTCAACAATACCATCAAACCAACGTTGCATCTTCTCTAAAGTTGACTTGTTGTTTTGCTGACCATGTCCTACCTGGAATATTCGAGAACCTATCCTACCCTCTTCAACCGCCTTGACAACCTCAGGAGTTTTAGAATTATAAGGATAAGCTAATGTCAATGGTTTATGTCCGAGATTGGCAATGAAAGCAGAGTCGTTGCGTAGAACATCCTTCATAAAAGCCTCGTTGCCAACTTTACGACAGTTGATATGGCTCCAACCATGGCTACCCATATCATGTCCACGCTTCTCAAGCTTCTTTATTTGCTTCCAAGTCATACGTGCACCTAATCGATGATGTTCGACACCTACCATATTGCCAATAATCCAAAACGAACCACGAAAGCCTCGTTTCTCAAGATTAGGAGCCACAAGGTTGTAATGTTCTAATAGTCCATCATCATAGGTGAAACTAATTGCTGCCTTCTTACCTTGATAGTAAGGTGCTATGGAAACTTTAGTTTGCGCATGCGCAGTCATAGCAAGGCAAAGACAGAATAGTGAAAATAGTTTTTTCATTGATATTTAAGTTGTTTATAGTTATTCTCGGTATACTGAATGCAAAGTTATGGATAAACAGACTATAAAAGAGGTAAAATCCTCCAAAAGAATAGAAAATCATACATAATCGCAATATGAGAGTGAAATCGTTTTCGTATAAATAGTTAGAAATATCATTGCCATTCAAAATAAAAGTAGTATCTTTACACCAATTATTGAGCAACAAACAAATAACTCTTAAAACATGAATAAAACAACTATCAAATCATTAGTATTAATCGCACTATTGGCTATGCCAAGCTTTATGCAGGCACAGACATTTACAGGTATCGCAGAAGAACAAAAGGCACAGAACACTCCAGAGGGATGGAAGAAAGTAGACTTGCCACAGCTACCTGAGATTAATGCAAACAATACATTTAACATCGCAGACTATGGAGCATCAACATCAGCAGAAGACAACACGAAAGCTATACAGAAAGCTTTGGATGCTGTGCCTGCAACTGGAGGTATGGTAGTGATACCTGCAGGAACATGGCGTTTCGGTACCACAGCAGAGATGACAAGCAAGACTGAAATTCTTAGCATTAAGTCGAAGACTGTACTCCACCTATGTGCTGGCGCAACTTTGCAACTTGTAGAATATGGCAAAGCGCCTAACAACAAAACTATCTTTATAGGCTGCAAAAACAGAAAGCAGAGCGATATCATTATCGAAGGCGAAGGAGAGACTTCTGTTATCGATGGTCAGGGTGCCCGTTGGTGGTTGGCAAGAGAACAGAAAGAGACTTTCAACCCTGGTGCTATGATTCGCCTTGAACAAGGTTCTCGCTTCTTACTCCGCAACTTCAAGATTCAGAACACACCTGGTGTAAACATCACAATCAGCAATAGTGGTAAGGCAAGCAATGCAACAATACATGATGTGAAGATCAGCGAGCCTGCATCAGAAGCAGGAAAGGGTAAGGCGTCACACAATACAGATGGTGTTTCTATTTGGGGTCCATACGTAAACATATACAACTGCAACATCAGCAATGGTGACGACAACGTGGTTGTAGATGCTGACGGACAATATATACATGTATGGGATTGCTACTTCGGTACAGGACATGGAGCTTCTATCGGTAGCTTTACAAGCAATGTAAAGCATGTATGGTTTGACAATATCACAATGAATGGTACTACAGCAGGCATCCGTTTGAAGACCGGAGTGAACAAAGATAAATCAGGCAATATTACCTCTCTCCGTGGTGGTGGCGAGGAAGACTTCCGTTTTACCAACTTCACCATGACAAAGGTAAGAAATCCATTCTCTATCGACCTATTCTACGATAAGAACTATAATAGCGACCCTGCTGTTGACGAGGCTAATCAAAGAGCCGTAGACTCTTCTACTCCTACATACAACAACATTTATCTTCAGAATGTGAAGACCACAGATGTATGCGAAGGCAATGCTATCTTCCTCATTGGTAGACCAGAAAGCCATATCAAGAATATCACTCTCGACAATGTACAGATCTCTGCAAAGAAGGGTATAGATATTCGTTTCGTAGACAACTTGGTATTCAAAAACAATTCGAAGATTAAGGCAAGTAGCAATACTCTATGGATAAAGAAGTATGCTTCTACCGTAGACGATCAATGCAACGCTACTGGTTTGAAACCATCAAGTATCAATAATATCAGCAACAATGATAATAATAGCAGTAACCTTTATTCTATGAATGGAACAATGGTGAAAGCCGATGCTTCTGACAACTACATTAAGACGCTGAAGAAAGGAATATACGTGATTAACAAGAAGAAATTTGTGAAGAAATAATGGAACAGGTGGTACCAAAAGGCTAAGAAATAAAAATGATGCCACTTAACACCAAATATTGACCGCATAAACACCAATAATGTACAACAAGAGGCTATTATAGAAAAAGCCACTTGTTGTACATTGTTTTTTTACCTAACTTTGCAACAGAAGAAGAATACTACAAGTAGGAAGAAAAAAACTACTGTAGTTGACAATATACAACTCTACTGATACTGAAATTAATTAAAATAGTGTATAAAACAATGGTTAAAGAGTGTGAAGAGAATAAGAACGAATCCTTTTAATAAGTAGTAAGATATGTAATTTCGAACTAATACTCATAACGAGAAAACCAGTGGCGCAAGTGATTGCTCCACTGGTTATTTTTTATATACAACATTAGACTACGGTATCTACTCTACACGCTTTACAATATCTCCAATTGCTCCTTAACAGCCTTATAACAACGACGAGATACAACAATGTCTTCTTTATCGAAAGGAGGAACGAAGACGCAACGTAAGGAAGTATTCTCAATACTGATAAGATAGTCGAGATTGATTATGCAATCTTGGCGCACTTGAGCCATAGATGGCGAGATTGAAAGAAGAGTCTTGGAAGTGGTCTGCTTCTTAAGCTTATGCACAGTACCATTGGTCATCTTTAAGTTCCATATACGAGTGTCTTCATCGTAGATGCAACTAAAAACCTCATCAGGTTTCACCATAAGTAAGCCTGAGACTGTTTGTATGGCAGCACGCTTAGAAGCTAAGCCTGTTAGACCTTCCAATCCAAACATATCATCTAAAGAAGAAGCGTGGCTGTCATCAGAATTATCAGTTGTATCATCAGCATCAATGTCAGACATCTTCTTGCGAATACGATCTACCACAAGTTCAAACTCCTCTCGCTGATATGGTTTCAACAAGAAATCGAAAGCCGAAGCTCGCAAGGCATCGATAGTATATTTGTCGAAAGCACTATAGAAGACTGTTATCATGCCTGTAGGCATCTCTTCGCGTATAGACTGCAAGACTTCAAAACCTGTTTGTCCAGGCATCTCTACATCAAGAAACAAGACATCGGGCAACATTCCCATCACCAAGGTCTTGGCAGACATTGATGATGAAGACGTGGCAATAACATCAAAGTCGCCAAGCTCCATTAAGTCGGTTTGCAGACGAAGAATGCTCTGCGGCTCATCATCAACAATCACAACCTTTATTTTGTTTGTATTATCTATCATATTATCAATAACGTTTCACCTTTTTATATATTACCTTATTACTTATATATGCATCATTGGAATACATCGAAATTATATTCACATGGCACACCAATGCTCACAATAGTACCTCTGTTAGCGTCATCTTCTGCATCTGTATCATTATTATTACTATACATGATGAAATATATCTTTCGCTTGTTTGCTGCATTTAGCATCTCAATGGTGCTATTAAGGATTCTTAGACCTGTACCTGTGCTAACAGCAGAGTTTACCTTCTTTCTGCTATTTGCAGCCCCTACTCCACCACAGCCATTGTCAATGACATCAATGCGAAGCATATCATCTTCTATCCATATCTTAACTGTTAGTGATGGCTTTAATGATGTTTCTTCCATACCAACAAAAGCATGCTTCAAGGCATTCTCTACCGGAATTTGGATTATCATAGATGGTATCATCGAAGATAGGTCAACATCCTTGGCTATATCGTAGACAGGCAAAGGAAGGAAAGGATTAGTCTCATGGCGGAGGCTGGCATAGTTGACAACCATCTGCAACTCCTCATCAAGACTTGCAGCAATCTTATCGCATGTAAGCAAGTTGGTACGTAGCACCTGAATCAACAATCGCAGAGATCTAACATTGACATTCTTCGGAATATTCGAGATAAAGACATTGAGCACATTAAATACGAAATGTGGGGAGAATCGGTTTCGCACATTCTCCATTTTCAGTGCCACCATTCTGTTCATCTCCTGATGATGTTGGTGCTCATGGCGCAGAGACTTATATCTATAGAATATTACCAATGCGATAACTCCAACGATAAGCAAAGTTATTACCAACAGCATGATAACTCTGGTAAACTCAGCCTGCGACTGTGTAGCCTTTAGCGTCATATCTCTACGTACAATGGCAGTATCTTGCTTGAAGCGAAGTTCGTTTTCGCTAACATTGGATATCATCATAGCATTACGCAGAGAGTCGTCATACTGATTTGTCAACTTCTGATATTCCAATGCCTTTGCATAATCCCCCTTGCGCTCATAAAGATCGGCCAATCCCTTATGATGCAGGTATAGATAGTTTGGCGGCATATGGTCGAGCACATAAGGCTTACTCAATATCTTAGTAGCTTTAGCAAGATTATCCTGCTTTAATGCCAAAGAAGCATTCAAACCATCAACAAAGAATTGAACATCGCTATTCATATCAGGCTTAGCGAGGAAAAAAGCTGAAGCCAAAGACAGATACTTTTGAGCAGAGTCGAGTTCATTGAGCTCCATATAAGTCTGTCCAAGGTTGGAATTAACTACAGACGACATAAACGGAGACTCCATAGCATTAGTAGCCTTTTGGCATTTCAAGAAACATTTAAGAGCTTCTGCCGACTTGCCTTGGCTACTATATACATTACCCCAGCTGTTATAGAAGAAATGAATATCCTTAGGAGTTTTAGGAGGATACTGTTGTTCAGCCTTACGAAAATAGTAATGCGCAAACTGATAGTTTTGCAGGTCGTTATATACCTGTCCTAAGCCTGCTAATATACAGTTTTGTGCAACATCGATATGCAGAGAGTCTGCAAGGAAGTTTGCTCTACGATACCATGATGCAGCATTAGCAAGCTTACCCAACTGGCGTGAAGCATCGGCAGCATTGATACAGATATCGATAGCCTCATCATGATTGGAGAGATTCATAATTGCATTATACGCCTTGATATAATAAGTCAAAGCAGAATCGCGCTGTCCTATAGCTTGAAGCAACACACCCTGAAGGTTGTCAGCATAGGATTGTATCTTGTATGAGTATTGTGAGTTAGGATGCTGACGGCAAAAGTCATTAACAGAATCGATAAGATTCTGACATTCTGCATCGGCACCTTTTAAGAAATAGCACTTAGCTATGATAAGTCGCTTCCATTGCTCTGATAGTTCAGGACGTTCTGTGCATTGCAATCTTCTAACGAGCGTCATCATCGAATCAGGATGGCTCTGCATAAGTTGCTGATGTTCTGCCACAAAATCGTCGATAGGTTTGAACCACGAATTATCATCATGGCTATTATCAGAACAAGAAGCTAAAAGCGTAATCGTTCCTATTAATAATATGTATATGACTCGTTTGTAATTCATCAAAATATTAGGGCGTGGAGAATTAATTTTAAATCATTAAAGGGCGCTTAAAGAAAACACATCTTTAAGCACCCTCTTAAATGATTATGGAATTTGATTTAACATCGTTAAATTATTCTGCAGTCTCCTTTTTCGCTGCTGTTGTCTTCTTAGCTGTTGTTTCCTTCTTAGCAGCTGTTTTCTTTGCAGCAGGCTTCTTTGCAGTAACCTTAGGAGTTTCACCATATTTAGCACGGAGCTTAGCCTCTTCAGTTTCAAGCTTTTCTATCTTAGCCTGAAGACGAGTAATCTCCTTACCCTTCATCTCAATCTCGTCGCCCTGGTTCTTGATAGTGGTGAGCAATGATTCGAGCTGCTCATTATCAATCTCCTCAGGATAGAGGTTGTTTACACGTGTGATGAAGTCGCCAAGGATGTTCATATAGTTAGTGAAGGCATCGAATGGACTGCTATAGATACCACGATCAAGACCTACGTTAGAAGGCTTGGTGGTCATAAAGCGGAAGTTGTTGCTTGCCTGCAGATAGTCCCAATCCTGATTGATACGTGGATCGTTAGCAATGCGCACACGGTCAGCTACGCTATAGAGTTTTTCGAAAGCCTCACGCTGAAGAGCATTACCAAGCCAGCAGCTAACGTCGCGCTCTTCGTCTACCCATGACAATGTGTCAGGAACATCGAGAGTGCCTACGCTATTGGTGTTAGCAAAGATCTCGGTAGGAGTAGCAAAGCCTATGCCCTGGTTCTTAGCACAAGCAGGCAACGCACGAAGGAAGTCGAGGATATTGCTTGACAATGGCTGAGCAATACCAATAGCAGAAAGCTCCATGAAGATATTGATATTCTGCTCCTCTGCTGGTAGAGCAACTATATTATTGATATAGTTGTCTGCAAAGAGAGGATAGCCAGACCAATCAGCATTGTTGAAGCGCAATGAGATATCATCGCTGAGGTTTATATCACGAAGCAACAACTTGAGCTGTGGAGCCAACGCGCAATTGTAAACATAGTGAGGAGACTTCCATCCCAACACATGCTTGGCACCCTCGGTAAGCATACCTACGAAGCCCATCTGTGCAGCCTGCATACCAATATCGTCGCTATAGATAAGTGAAGAGTTGCGCAATACCTTTGGTGCCTTGCCGAAGTATTCCTTCATCTTCACACATTGCTTCTTTACGTCAGCAGCAAACGACTCCTCATTCTTCAATGAAGAAAGTCCGTGAGAATAAGGTTCTGCGAGGAATTCTACACAACCTGTAGCATTAAGTTCCTGGAGTTTCTCAATAACCTGAGGAGCATGCAGCTCAAGCTGTTCCATACCAACACCCGAGATAGAGAAAGCAACCTTGAAATAGTCACCATTCTCCTTGATCATATCGAGCAAGGTGTTGAGAGCAGGCATATAAGAGCGCTCTGCTATGTCGGCGATGCTACGCTCATTCTCATAGTCATCGTAATAATAATGGTCGGTACCGATATCAAAGAAGCGGTAGCGTTTGAGATGAATTATCTGATGTATCTCAAAATATAAACATATTGTTTTCATGTCTGTAGTCTTTAAATTTTAAGTATTATTTCCAGCCAAGTGTACGCATGTAGAGTTCCTTAATCCATGCGCCAACATTCTCCCATGTTATCTGGTCTACCTCACGCTTGCCTTCTTCCTTAAGATAAGTGAAGAGACTCTCGTTGTGGCAGATAGAATATATGGCATCAGCGAGGGCATGAATATCCCAATAGTCTACCTTTATACAGTTAGTGAGGATTTCCGCACAACCACTCTGCTTAGAGATGATCGAAGGAGTACCGCATTGCATAGCTTCAAGAGGTGAGATACCGAAAGGTTCGCTCACAGAAGGCATCACATAAACGTCGGAATTCTTCAAGCATTCATATACCTGCTTTCCACGCATAAAGCCTGGGAAATGGAATCTGTCGGCAATACCACGCTCGGCAGCAAGATAAATCATCTGATCCATCATATCGCCCGAACCTGCCATACAGAAACGCACATTGCGTGTGCGATGCAATACCATATTGGCAGCCTCAACGAAGTATTCTGGTCCCTTTTGCATAGTGAGACGACCAAGGAAGGTAACGACCTTTTCTTTGCCGGTATGGTCAGGACGAGGAATATCCTGAAGCTCCTGACGAAGTGGATAAACAGCATTATGAACTGTGAAGCACTTACGAGGATCCTGATGATACTGATTGATAACAGTCTGGCGAGTGAGCTCAGACACACACATGATACAGTCTGCATTGTCCATACCATTCTTCTCGATGCTGTAAACGGTAGGGTTTACCTTACCGCGGCTACGGTCGAAGTCTGTAGCATGAACATGGATGCAGAGAGGCTTACCACTAACCTGCTTAGCATGAATACCAGCAGGGAAAGTTAGCCAGTCGTGAGCATGGATGATATCGAAGTCCATGCTACGTGCAACAACACCTGCGATGATAGAGTAGTTGTTAATCTCTTCATGAAGATTTGAAGGATAACCACCAGCAAACTCCATACATCCAAGGTCGTTGACATTCATATAATTAAAGTCGGCATAGATATGGTCGCGGAACTTATAATAAAGTTCTGGTTCCATGATATGAGATATGCGTTCTTTAACATAGTCGTAGTTGACATCACGATAAGCGATAGGCACACAGTTCATGCCAATAATCTTGGCAAAAGTTCTATCCTCATCGCCCCAAGGCTTAGGCAAGCAAAGGGTGATGTCCATATCGGGTTGTGCATGCAAACCTTCGGCAATACCGAAGTTGGCAGTAGCAAGACCGCCATATACATGGGGAGGATACTCCCATCCAAACATTAAAACTTTCATTTGTCGTCCTCCCTATTATTAATATTTGTATTTCTCCAACAATTCGAGTGTTCTCAACACCTCGCCTACATTCATAGCAAATGAAATGCCACCACGTCCATGGAATGGAGGGTTGCCATCGAAGAGCTCAGGAATAGTACCGAGGCAATGATAAGACATCTCATCTTCATAGCCCACCAGCTGACGCTCGATAAAGCTCAAGCGTGTGCGCTTATAGAGTTTTAGCGATGCTTCCATATAGAATCCACCAAGCCATGGCCAAGCTGTACCCTGATGGTAAGCATAGTCGCGCTGTGTCTGTGGACCTACATACATAGGATTGTAGCCACCACTCTTTGGAGATAGAGAACGCAAGCCCTTAGGAGTCAGCAACTCACGAGTACAGATGTCTATTACACCCTTCTTCTGTGCCTGATCCAAAGGAGAATAATCAAAGGCTGCTGCAAATATCATGTTAGGACGAACACTCCAGTCGCGTGGATCTTTGTCGTCAACATAGTCAAACAAATATCCATGCTCATTGAGGAATACCTCAACGAATGAAGCCTTCACCTTCTCAGCCAACTTATTCAGATGGTCTACCTGTGCATTATTGCCAGAAAGTTCTTCCAACGAAGCGGCGAAGCACAAGGCATTATACCACAAAGCGTTGAACTCAACGATATATCCAGTACGAGGAACGACAGGACGACCATTAGCAGTAGAGTTCATCCATGTAACGGCATTCTTCTTGCCCTCAGAATATAGGAGTCCGTTTTCTCTTAGTTCGAGATTGTTATGCTTGTTAGCTTCGATAAACTTCACGATGTCGGCAACAAGTTTGCCATACATCTCGTTACATTTCTCTAACGAAGCCTCCTTGGCATATTGCTGGATAGCCCATATTGCCCAAAGCAATACATCTGGCTGTTCGATTTCTGTTATCATGCCTGTGAGAGGCTTACCAGCCATAAACTCACGAATGCCACGTTCAGCTGTCTTCATCACAAGCTCGAAATAGTCTTGTTCCTCGATAGAGAGTGTAAGACCAGGAAGCGAGATGAATGTATCACGCGCACGACATTTGAACCAAGGATAGCCAGCAAGGAGATAACGATCGTCGTTATTCTTACGGATATGGAACTGGTGTGCAGCATTTACCAAGCAATGGAAGAAGTTGTCGCGAGGATTACGTTCTGCCACCTCTTCGTCGAAGAGTTTCTTTAATGAAGAAGGTTTGATAGAAGAAATAGCTGCAGAGAATACTATGCTCTCACCCTTCTTGATAGGCATCTCGAAATATCCTGGAACATAAAGATCCTCAGTAGAAGCATAACCACGTTCCTGCTCCTTTGGATATTCTACGCCACGATACCAATCAGGATGGAATATGAATTCGTTTTTCTTGCTGAACTGCATATACAAATCAGGATAGCCCTCGTACATACAAGTCTTAATACCATTGTCTACAGGATAGAAGTCACGAGAGGCAACAGTATTTTCATGAGTGAATTGCCTTACGCTTCTGAAAGCGAGGAAAGGGCGGAAACGGAGTGTTGTTGCCGAATGGGCATCAACGAGGGTGTAGCGAATAAGAATACGATCTTCGTAATGCTGGAAGACCACCTCTTTCTTAAGCAACACACCACCGACACGATAGATGGTTGTAGGGACTTTGTCGCAATCGAACTCGCGAATGTACTTATGTCCCATAGGACTAAAGTTGTTGCCCTGATACTTATGCAAGCCAAGATTAAATTCTGCTCCATGCTGTACGACTGTAACATCAAGAGATGAAAGCAAAACATGATTATCGTCGTCGATTTCTGGAACTGGAACAACGAGCAAACCATGATACTTTCTGGTGTTGCAATCTACGATAGTAGAACAAGAATAGGCTCCCGAACGATTTGTACGTAACAATTCCTTCGGTAGCGAGTCCTGCAAGTTAGTCATTAGAGCTTTTTCAAATCTAAGATAACTCATAGTTCTATTAAGGTTAGTTATATTATATTATTGATTTATCGTTTCAAGGTCATGGCTTAAATCTTGCGATTATCCACCATAGGCTTTATTTGGCTCAAAGTTAAACAAAAAAAATCAACCATACAAACTATTTCCCAACAATTTGTAAAAATAACGATAAATAAGTGAAGAGTGAAGAGCTCTTCCCTCTTCACTTAATACCCTTTCCAGCCAGGAATGATAAAGTTGAGCACTTCTTGCTCTACAGATATGCTAAACATACCTTTAGGAGTATTCATTAGTCTGCCATCGATACCCACCATAGCATTCTGTGTGTTTTCAAACACAATTTCCTGTGTGCGATAAGGATGCACACTCTTATGATTGAGGAATTTACCACGAACAAACATGTAGATGCCTTCAAACAGCTGAGTCATCTCTGGGTGATAAACCACAGAGACATCAAGTAAGCCATTGTAAGGCACGGCATTAGGAGTTTGACCGTATCCCTGACAGTTGCCTACACACACGGTCATCACCTTACGCTTTATCTTATCGGTATTCAAGCGAATAGACATTTTGTAGTCCATACGTTGGAACAACAACAATAGGAATGAAGACACAAACGACAGCGTACGAGAGCCAAACAAGTGGTGCGTCTTGCGTCTAAGATTCATAATGGCAGCGATAAGACCAACATTCACACAATTGAGAAAATAGCGATGACATGCCTCATCGTGCTTATTCGTATAGCGAATGCAGCCAAGGTCAATCTTTCTGATTCTGCGTTCCTTTATCCACCCGATAATCTTAGCATAATCATCTTCTTTATATTCCCAGAAGTGAGCAAAATCGTTCATCATACCATTAGGAATAACGCCTAATGCTATCTGGTCGCGAGTTTCCTTTTCGGTCTGCATCAAGCAGTTTACAGCATCATTCAGGGCAGAGTCGCCACCTATGATGACGATGGTCTTATATCCATTATTGATATACATCTTCACCAATCTTTCTACGCTACCCGTGTTTTCGCTCTGCACATAGTCGTAGTCCACTTGCTGTTCCTTAAGACATTGTTCTATCTTAGCCCATCTTTTGGCAGACGGCATCATCACTCCCACCTTAGGGCAATAAACGATACCCCATTTGCCATTTGCTTGATTTGTCATCATACTTGTGTGTATTGTTGATTGAGTTTCAAAATTAGGTCCACTTTCTCGTCCATAGGTAGTGTTGCGTCTATCCAATGAATCTTTGTTCCGCGACGCTCCATACCTCTAAACCATGTCATCTGTCGCTTGGCAAACTGATGAATAGCTATCTGGAGTTTAGAGAACATCTCTTCGAATGTTAGTTTACCTATAACATATTCTGTCACATATTTATATTCCAAGCCATAATATATAAGGTCGTCGGGAGCTACACCACTATCAAGAATAGAGCGAATCTCATCGACCATACCTTCGTCAAGGCGCTGACGCAGACGTTTTGTTATCTTCTGACGTCGCAACTCTCTGTCTATATCTACTCCTATCACTAAGGAATCTACAGCTGGCATCTCGCGTTGCCCGAGATTATTCTCAAGATTATAAGTTTCTATCTCTATTGCTCTAATAGCGCGCTGAGCAGTATCTACATCCGAATGGTTGTGCATATTGCTACCCGTCTGCTGCTTAAGCGCCTTAAGCATTTCGGTAAGTTCAGCGAGCGACTTCCCTTCAAGACTTTCTCTAAGTAGTGGATTTTGTGGCACAGGCGACAAAGCATAACCCTTAAGAACAGCCTCGATATACAAGCCTGTTCCGCCACATAATATTGGTTGCACACCACGCTTAATGATGTCTTCGTAGGCATCATTGAAATCTTGCTGATAACGGAATAGGTTGTATTTGGTGCCAGCATCAGCAATATCTATAATATGATAAGGTATCTGTTTGCCATCAACAACATAATCGGCAAGATCTTTACCTGTTCCAATATCCATATTGCGATACACCTGGCGTGAGTCGGCACTAATAATCTCGCCACCCATCACGGCAGCAAGATGAGCAGCAAGCGTAGTCTTTCCGCTTGCCGTAGGTCCCAATATCGTTATCAACCTTTGTTTCATGTTGGCAAAGATACAAAATTTTCCGATATAGATAACTAAGAAAGAGAAAAAAAGGAGTTTGAAGCCCCTAAATGAAGCTTCATACTCCTCTTTTACGCAAAAAAGCCTAGCATTTTGCAATGCTAGGCTATATTATTGTTGTGTAATCGCTTTAGCGGTATTACTTCAACTCTGCGAGGTACTTGATAGTACGAACCATCTGAGAAGTATAAGAGTTCTCATTGTCGTACCAAGAAACTACCTGTACCTGATATGTGTCGTCGTCGATCTTGCTAACCATTGTCTGAGTAGCATCGAAGAGAGAACCGAAACGCATACCGATGATATCAGAAGAAACGATCTGCTCGTCGTTGTAACCGAAGCTCTCGTTAGAAGCAGCCTTCATTGCAGCGTTGATACCCTCAACAGTTACGTCCTTACCCTTAACAACAGCTACGAGGATAGTTGTAGAACCTGTAGGAGTTGGAACGCGCTGTGCAGAACCGATCAACTTACCGTTCAACTCAGGAATTACGAGACCGATAGCCTTAGCAGCACCTGTTGAGTTAGGAACGATGTTCTGAGCACCTGCACGTGAACGACGGAGGTCGCCCTTACGCTGAGGACCGTCAAGAATCATCTGGTCGCCTGTGTAAGCGTGGATTGTAGACATGATACCAGACTGGATAGCTGCGTACTTGTTCAAAGCGTAAGCCATAGGAGCCAAGCAGTTAGTTGTACAAGAAGCTGCAGAGATAACTGTATCTGCTGGAGTCAAAGTCTTGTGGTTTGTATTGTAAACGATAGTAGGGAGATCGTTACCAGCTGGAGCTGAGATAACTACCTTCTTAGCACCTGCTGTGAGGTGTGCAGAAGCCTTCTCCTTAGATGTATAGAAACCTGTGCACTCAAGTACTACGTCAACACCAAGCTCACCCCAAGGAAGCTCAGCTGCGTTTGGCTTAGCGTAGATAGTGATTTCCTTACCATCAACGATGATAGAGTTGTCTGTTGCCTCTACAGTGTGCTTGCCCTCACCGAACTTGCCAGCGAAGCCACCCTGTGCTGTATCATACTTAAGAAGGTGAGCCAACATTTTTGGAGATGTAAGGTCGTTGATAGCAACTACCTCATAACCCTCTGCCTCAAACATCTGACGGAAAGCCAGACGACCAATACGGCCGAAGCCGTTAATAGCAACTTTTGTCATTTTGTTTAATATTTAAATTAATGGTTGAAATAATTTTTACCCAAATGAACTTTTAAGTGTTTGCTATCGAACTGAAACATTCAAAAAGCAATACTATTGAGCATTTTTTCTTATTTACGAGCGCAAAGTTACGAATTATTTTCTATATTTGCATCCAAAAGATGTATTAAATAATATAAAAATATCATTAAGACCAATGTTATGCGGATATTCATCCGTGCTTAAATAGTCATACTGACAACTCTATGTTACAAACAGAAACATAAAAACAAACACTAATGGGAAAATTTCTAAATGAATTCAAGGCGTTTGCCGTTAAAGGCAACGCTGTAGACATGGCTGTCGGTGTTATCATCGGCGGTGCTTTTGGTAAGATTGTATCGTCAATCGTCGACGACATTATCATGCCTCCTATTGGTTGGCTTATTGGTGGTGTAAACTTCACCGACCTTAAGTTCACTCTGCCTCAAGTAGAGATTCCAGGCGTTGAGACTATGGCTGCAGCAACAATCAAATATGGTAATTTCATTCAAACTCTGCTCGACTTCGTGATTATAGCATTCTGCGTTTTCATGCTCGTTAAGTTTATTAATAAGCTGGCACGCAAGCAAAAAGAAGAGGCTGCTAAGCCTGCTCCAAAGCCAGAGCCATCGGCAGAAGAGAAGCTATTGATGGAAATACGCGATTTGCTAAAGAATAAGCAATAATAAGAACTTCCACATTTCTAACTAAGGTATACGTCTTTTAATATTAAAGGTGTATACCTTTTTTATATGCCTATACTTACATATAATTATGCGACTACTCGCATCGGCTTATGCGACTATTCGTATTTGCTTATGCGAATAGTCGCGTAAGCCTATGAGGACAGTCGCATAAAAAGCCTTGATTATTCTTATGAGAAAGCTATCTAATATAGTCTTTCGTCAGCATATCATAGTATAATGCCTCAAGCTCTGCCGAACTGAGGTTTTCTACCGAGTGGGTTATCATGCGTATCAACTCTTCTCTACGAAGGTCGGAAGAGGTGGAACCAAAGGTGGTGTATGTTTTTGCCATTGCTATTAGGGCTTTTATAATTATTTAGTTGGGTATAAGATAATTAACGAATGCTTTTTATTTATCGACATCGTAGCCAAAGAGTGCGAAGTCGCCTTTGGAAGGGTCGTCGGGGAATACTTCGAGCATCATTTGGCGCAGCAATTCTACCGACTTCCATGTAGCCGTCTTCTGCGACAGGAGAGCTAAGCGCGTAGACATCTGAAACACATGGGTGTCCATAGGGATAAAGAGATTGCGCTTGTCGATAAAGTCAGCCCACAAGCCGAGGTCTACAGGCGAAGCATCACGAACCATCCATCGCATAAACATCACAGGACGTTTACACAACGACGATTTGGGTAACGGCACTATGCCTTTCATTCCTCTATCGGCAAACCAACGGCCGAAAGCATCAAGAACCTTCACCACATCAGTATCTGCCGACGATTGATTAGATGCTGCTGCATGAGCAAACTCGCCCAACGAACCATATAATATAATAAGGTGGCGAAGTATACCAAAGAAAGCGTTCATCTTCTCATAGTCATAAAGGCGATAGAAGCAGTCTTTAGTGGACGGAATATTGCTGGCATATTCGCCAGTCTTTATCCATTCATAGATATTGCCATTGGCAAAGTCGAGCAACTGCTGTATCTTTGGCAGAAACTGCTTGCGCGAACCATAGCTTAGACACGAAGCCACAAAGGCTGTAGCTTCTTGGTTTTCGCGCCCCGCCACTTGGTGCATAAACCATGAAGGGTCGCCATTGATAAAGTCGGGTGTTTCATATCTTTCAGCCAACTCACGCAGCAAGTTGGCAGTATCGTTGTTTATCATGTGATGTTGGTTTTATATAATGCAAAAGTAGCTTTTTATATCGACATCCACAAGTATATGGCAGCAAAAGCTGTCATTATAACGACATTATTTGTTTGGCTCAACATTTTTGTCTACTTTTGCAAAGCATCATTATAATAATGAGCAACATCTTTGAATCACAATATCATTAATCATGAACGACAACAGAATATGCAAGCTCTTCGGAATAGAACTTCCGATTGTGGCAGGAGGAATGGTTTGGTGTAGCGGTTGGCGACTGGCTGCTGCGGTAAGCAATGCTGGAGGCTTAGGACTCTTGGGTGCAGGCTCTATGCATCCCGACACTCTGCGCGAACATATCCGCAAGACTAAGGCTGCAACATCTAAGCCTTGGGGTGTTAACATACCGTTGATGTATCCTGATATGGAAAACTTATTGGATATCATCGTTGAAGAAGGCGTGAAGATAGTCTTCACTTCTGCTGGCAGTCCGAAGAAATACACTCAATGGTTTCATGAGCATGGCATATTGGTTGCACATGTAGTGTCGAGCAGCAAGTTTGCCAAGAAATGCGAAGAGGCTGGCGTAGATGCTATCGTTGCCGAAGGTTTCGAGGCTGGCGGACATAATGGTAGAGAGGAATCTACTACGATGACTCTTATTCCTCAGGTTCGCAAAGCCACTACCCTACCCCTTATTGCTGCTGGCGGTATTGCTTCAGGTCAGGCTATGGTAGCAACAATGGCGCTTGGTGCCGAGGGTGTACAGATAGGTACAGCCTTTGCTTTAACAAAAGAGAGTAGCGCTTCGGAAGCATTCAAATTGGCATGTATCTCTGCCAACGAAGGCGACACCATGCTATGTTTGAAGAAGATTGCTCCTTCGCGTCTGCTTCGCAATCAACTATTCAATCGCATTGCCGAAGCTGAAGCTAATGGTGCTTCTGCCGACGAGCTACGAGCATTGCTCGGAGAGAAGTCTACCAAGCGTGGCATCTTCGAGGGCGATGTAGAGAATGGCGAGATAGAGATTGGTCAGATTGCATCAAGCATATCGTCGATAGATAGTGTGGCAGACTGCATGTCGCGCATAATGAGAGAATATCAGGAAACTACAGATAGAATAAAAATGCTATAACGGCATTATTGAAAGGATTTAAAAAGAATAAAACAATGAAAGTATTATTGGTAAATGGCAGTCAGCACAAGGATGGCTGCACTCACACAGCTCTTAGAGAAGTAGCAAGCGAATTAGAACGTCTCGGCATCGAGACTGAGGAGTTTTGGTGTGGCAACAAAGCAATAATGGGATGCATAGGTTGCGGCAAATGTAGCGCAACAAAGCGTTGCTGGTATAACGACGATACCGTGAATGCCTTTCTTGATAAAGTGGGCGAAGTAGATGGTTTCATATTTGGCACACCTGTCCACTTTGCCGGTCCTTCAGGCTTCATCAAGCCATTCATGGACCGTGCTTTCTGCTCTAAGCAAGCTTTGTTCTTCAATAAGCCTGCAGCAGTAGTTGTTAGCTGCCGTCGTGGTGGTGCACAAGGAGCTTTCGAGGATATCAACCGCTATTTCACAATCTCTAATATGCCTGTGGTATCATCACAATATTGGAACCAGGTGCATGGCAACAAGCCTGAGGAAGTGAAGCAAGACCTTGAGGGTATGCAGATTATGCGCCAGTTGGGTCGCAACATGGCATGGCTACTGAAATGTATCGAGGCTGGCAAGAATGCAGGCATAGAACTCCCAGAACACGAGGCTGCAGTAAAGACCAACTTCATAAGATAAACAGTTTTCGCTATTTGCGAGGAATAATAAAAAAACAGGATAACACTCTCGGATATGGCAACCAATTCAAGATACCAAATTGACATGCTCAATGGGCCGCTACTCAAGAAGATTATCATGCTTGCGCTACCTTTGGCAGCAAGTAGCTTGTTGCAGCAGTTGTTCAATTCTATTGACGTGGCGGTAGTGGGAAGATTTGCAAGTAGCCAGGCTTTGGCTGCTGTAGGCAGTAACACGCCTGTGATAAATCTTCTCATCAACCTCTTTGTGGGCATATCGATGGGTGCCAACGTGATAATATCCAACCATATAGGACAAAATGACAAGAAGAGCATTCAAGATGCTGTGAGCACCGTAGGCATGGTGGCTGTGGCGAGTGGACTGTTTCTTATGGTATTAGGAATATGTGTGGCTCGTCCTATCCTTGAATTGATGGATACCCCACCCGACGTTCTTGACATGGCAGTCACATATCTGCGCATATATTTCTTGGGCATACCATTCTTCATGATATTCAATTTCGGCTCTGCCATATTCAGAAGTATGGGCGACACACGCCGACCATTATATATATTGGTGGTGGCAGGAATCGTGAATACCATCCTCAACCTTGTCCTCGTCATCGTCTTCAATATGAGTGTGGCAGGTGTGGCTATAGCTACTTCGATAGCTAATGCGGTGAGTGCAGGCTTGATAGTATACATGTTGTTGCACGAGAAAGAGCCTTATCAACTAAAGCGCCTACATATAGAATGGCGAGAGTTGAAGCGCATGTTGCAGATTGGCATACCGGCAGGAGTTCAGGGTATGGTATTCTCGTTGTCGAATGTTGTTGTGCAGACAGCCATCAACGGCTATGGCTATGGAGCTATAGCTGGTTCGGCAGCAGCAGTAAACTTCGAATACTATTGCTATTTCATTATTGCTGCATTCAATGGTGCCGCAATCTCGTTTATAGGTCAAAACTATGGTGCAGGAAAGTTAGACCGCGTAAACCGCGTATTCTGGATTTGCTTGGGATTAGCAGCGTTGACTTGTGCTTTGGCAAACTGGTCGTTCACATGGCAGTACCACTATGTGCTAAGTCTTTTCTCTACCGACCCTACGGTTATCGACTATGGCAACATAAGAATGCACACGGCTCTTGCCTTCCAGTTTATTGCTGCCACCTACGAGATTTCGGGTTCTGCCATGCGTGGTATGGGCAAGTCTGTTGAACCAACTATCATCACCATCATCGGCACATGTCTGCTTCGTATGGTATGGGTATTCATGATATTACCACAATACAACGACTTCTTCCACCTTATGATGGTTTACCCTATATCATGGGCTATCACAGGAGCATTGATGCTCATCCTCTATGCCGCTCATTGGCGAAAGGTAAAGAAGATGGCGTTATAACTATAAAACAACAAGGCAGATAACCCGCATGGATTATCTGCCTTATTTATATTATGTAGGAAGAGTGAAAGAGTATAGAATTCTTCCCTCTTCGTTCTTCACTTTCCTACTCCCACTCTATTGTTGAAGGTGGCTTTGAAGAGATATCATAGCATACGCGGTTTACGCCACGAACCTTGTTGATAATCTCGTTGCTAACCTTAGCCATGAAATCGTATGGAAGATGTGCCCAGTCAGCTGTCATAGCATCGGTAGATGTAACAGCACGCAAAGCTACTGGATGTTCGTATGTACGCTCATCGCCCATAACACCTACGCTACGAACTGTAGAGAGCAATACTGTACCAGCCTGCCAAATCTGATCGTAGAGCGAAACCTCTATCTCGCCATTCTGCATGTTGGCAGGAACGCCAGCTGCAAGAACCAAACGAGCTTCTTCGCCAGAGAGCTTAACCTTATAGTTGCGCAATCCGCGGATATAGATATCGTCAGCATCCTGAAGAATGCGAACCTTATCAGGAGTGATATCGCCAAGAATACGAACTGCAAGACCTGGACCAGGGAAAGGATGACGAGTGATGAGATGCTCAGGCATACCCAAAGAGCGACCTACGCGACGAACCTCATCCTTGAACAACCATTTCAATGGCTCACAAAGCTGAAGGTGCATCTCCTTAGGAAGACCACCCACATTATGATGGCTCTTGATAACTTTTCCTGTGATATTCAAGCTCTCGATGCGGTCAGGATAGATAGTGCCCTGTGCAAGCCACTTAGCACCTTCAATCTTCTTAGCCTCAGCATTGAAGACCTCTACGAAATCGCGACCGATAATCTTACGCTTCTGCTCAGGATCTGTAACACCAGCAAGGTCAGCAAAGAACTTTTCGCTTGCATCTACACCAATAACATTCAAGCCCAAGCACTCATAGTCGTGCATAACATCACGGAACTCGTTCTTGCGCAACATGCCATGGTCAACAAAGATACAGGTAAGGTTCTTGCCAATTGCACGATGAAGCAATACTGCTGCTACTGATGAGTCTACACCACCAGAAAGACCGAGAATAACCTTATCGTCGCCAAGCTGAGCCTTAAGTTCTGCTACTGTTGTGTCAACGAAAGAGTCTGCGCTCCAGCTCTGCTCAGAACCACAGATGCCTACAACGAAGTTCTTCAACAGCTGTGTGCCCTGTACTGTGTGGAACACCTCTGGGTGGAACTGTACTGCCCATACATCCTTGCCATTGGTATAGCTGGCATATTTCACATCGGCAGTAGAAGCAATACACTTGAATCCCTCTGGGATAGCGGTGATGGTATCACCATGACTCATCCAAACCTGCGAATTGTCATCAAAACCAAGGAAGAGAGGATTTGTCTTGTCTACAGTCTGAAGATGAGCACGACCATACTCGCGAGAGTCTGCCTTCTCAACCTTTCCACCAAGAGAATGAGAGATAAACTGTGCACCATAGCAGATGCCAAGAACAGGCAAACGACCCATAAAACGAGAGAGGTCTACCTTGAAAGCCTCTGGGTCGTGAACTGAATATGGCGAACCGCTAAGAATAACACCTATCACGTCGCTGTCATCTTCGGGATACTTGTTGTAAGGAAGTATCTCGCAGAAGGTATCGAGTTCACGCACACGGCGTCCGATGAGCTGTGTAGTCTGTGAACCGAAATCGAGAATGATAATTTTCTGTTGCATGTTCTATTATTATATATTGATTGTCTATTAATTCTAATTTGCTTTGTCGTCGTAGCTTTACACCTTTTTATATAGCTCCTTCAAGAATTCTTCGGCTTCGCAAATAGTTTCAGCCTTGCCTACGTCCATCAGTCTTAGGTCTTCGGCTTTATGACCGATAATATTTGCTTTGCCACATTCACGAATATAGAAGTCCATGATACCGAATTTCTCAGGATATGATGCCATCATCGGGAATAGGCGTGGGGAAATAATATGTATACCGGCAAATGCAAGTTTACTATAAGCATCAGCACCATTAGCTATTGCCTTTTCGCCCTTCACCTCCTTGGTTTCGATATTCGTCCAACCGTTCATTCTCATATCATCATCAAAGAGCAGATAGCGTTTTGTCTTTCTTTCGCTAACAAGCAATGTTGCATCGTTATCGGCATTGGAAAGATAAAAATCACGGAGGTCTACGTTGCTCAATATGTCAACGTTGTGAATAAGAATAGGAGCTTCGGGAGAAAAGAAATGTGAAGCTTTGCGTATGCCACCACCTGTATCAAGTAGCATAGCTGTTTCGTCGCTGATATGAATATCCAAACCGAAGTTGTCGTTAGCTTTAAGATAATCCACAATCTGCGAGGCAAAATGATGCACATTTACCACAATATTGGTAAATCCAGCCGATTTCAAATTAAGTATTACATGTTTCAAAAGCGGCTCACCCCCTACCCTTACCAAAGCCTTTGGCATAGTATCTGTAAGAGGTTTAAGACGTGTACCGAGCCCTGCGGCAAAAATCATTGCTTGCATCATGCTGCAAAGTTAGTGCAAAAGAATGGAATAACAAAACAATTACGAAGTTTTGTTTTGATTATTCCTGAGTGCAGCCTAACTTATCCAAAGTTAGTGCAAAAGAATGGAATAACAAAACAAATACGAAGTTTTGTTATTCCATTTCATATATTACCACATATTACTCAGCTTCCAGCACTTGCTGGATATTCTGCTCCCGATGGCATATTCTAACTTCTATGCCAAACTTTTCATGAAGATGCTCCGCCAAATGTTGAGCTGAATACACGCTACGATGCTGACCACCAGTACATCCAAACGAGAACATCAACGATGTGAAACCGCGCTGGATATATCTCCTCACGTGGGCATCAGCAAGCTTGTATACGCTATCAAGGAATGTCAATATCTCGCCATCATCTTCAAGAAAGCGGATAACAGGCTCATCCAAACCAGTCAGTTTCTTATATGGTTCATAGCGTCCAGGATTATGAGTGCTACGGCAGTCGAAGACATAGCCACCTCCATTACCACTCTCATCCTCAGGAATACCTTTTCTAAATGAGAAACTAAACACTCTCACCACCAACGGTCCCTTACCATCATATTTAGAGAATGTAGCAGGACCATCCAAAGGATTTGCCTTGTATACATTGCTGTCTGTTGTCTTATATCCGTCGGCTCTACTTGTTGCCGACTGCTGAATATGGGCAAACTGTGGTAGCTCGGTGAGTCGTTTGAGCATATCCATCATATATGGATAAGGGAATACCGACTCTCCCATAGCTATCAAGTCGCGAAGGTTGTCCATAGCAGGCGGAATGCTATCTATGAAATGCTTCTTGCGCTCAAAATATCCACGGAATCCGTAAGCACCAAGCACCTGTAGAGTGCGGAACAATACGAATAACGACAATCGCTCAACGAAATGTCTTACCGAAGGTACCTCGATATAATTCTTCAGCGAGTTGTAGTATTCCCAAACGAGTTCACGGCGAAGCTTATAAGGATATTTTGCCGATGCCTGCCATAGGAACGAAGCAAGGTCGTAATAATAAGGACCCTTGCGACCACCTTGGAAATCAATAAAATATGGTTTACCATTAGCATCAAGCATCACATTGCGAGCTTGGAAGTCGCGATACAGGAAGCTGTCATCATTCTCTGCAGTAAGGTCTTTGGCAAAGAGTCGGAAGTTGGCTTCAAGCTTTAGCTCATGAAAATCAAGACCTGTAGCCTTCAAGAAGCAATACTTGAAATAGTTGAGGTCAAACAACACGCTATCTTGATCGAACTCTGGCTGCGGATAGCAGTTACTCCAGTCCATGCCGCGTGCACCTTCAATTTGTATACGAGGCAACTCACGAATGGTATTTATCAATAGCTTCTTCTCGTGTTTATTATATCGTCCTCCAGCCTCGCGTCCACCACTTATAGCATCGAATAGCGATGTATGACCAAGGTCGGTCTGCAAATAGCAAAGTTCATCATCGCTAACTTTGAGCAATGTTGGCACAGGCAATTTGCATTCTGTGAAATGACGACACATATAGATAAAAGCATGGTTCTCGTCACGACTGGTACCAACGACACCCACTATGCTCTCACCATTTTCATCGAACAAACGATAATACTGTCTGTTGCTTCCTGCCATCGGAAGCTTCTCTATACTGGTAGGCTCTGCGCCTTTCCATTCCTTATATAATTGTATAAGCTTTTGCATGATGCTTTATATTATTCTGCGATATTGCAAATATACTACTATGCAAAGGTAATATAACTTGAAGACAATACAAAATAAAAGCATTTATTTTGATACAAAAAAAATCGGATGTCTCACGACAACCGATTTTCAAAAAACAAACTACTTAAAAACTAATCTACTAAAACAAATCAAATTTCGTTATCTAATCTCTTTGTAAGAGAAGCGATATTATCCTTTTCTTGCTGCAAAGGTAGCACCTTTATTCTTAACAGCCAAATATTTACACAATAATTTATATGTCTTTCGATTAAAATTATTTAAAAAGGAGATAATCTCTTGCAAGATTATCTCCTTTTGTTATCTGAAGTTTACAATCGTACACTTATTTTACCTCATTACATCATGCCACCCATACCTGGCTGACCCATTGGAGCTACTGGCTTATCCTCTGGCTTGTCGCAGATAAGGCACTCTGTTGTGAGGAACAAACCTGCGATAGAAGCAGCATTCTCAAGAGCTACACGAGCAACCTTTGCTGGGTCGATGATACCTGCCTTACGCAAATCTTCGTAAACATCCTTGCGAGCATTGTAACCGAAGTCACCTTCACCCTCACGAACCTTGTTTACTACTACTGAACCTTCGCCACCTGCGTTGGCAACAATCTGACGAAGAGGAGCCTCGATAGCACGCTCAACGATGTTGATACCAGTCTGCTCGTCAGCATTCTCGCCCTTCAACTCTTTCAATACGTTCAAGGCGCGGATGTATGTTGTACCACCACCGGCAACAACACCTTCCTCCATAGCAGCACGAGTAGCGCAAAGAGCATCGTCAACACGATCCTTCTTCTCCTTCATCTCAACCTCGCTGTTAGCACCTACGTAGAGAACTGCTACACCACCTGCGAGCTTAGCCAAACGCTCCTGGAGTTTCTCCTTGTCGTAAGAGCTCTTGGTGTTTGCAATCTCGTTCTTGATCTGAGCAACGCGGTCTGCGATAAGTTCCTTCTGACCAGCACCATCAACGATAGTGGTATTGTCCTTAGAAACTGTTACCTTCTTAGCTGAACCACACATATCGAGAGTAGCCTGCTCAAGCTTCAAGCCCTTATCCTCGCTGATAACTACGCCACCAGTAAGAACTGCGATATCTTCGAGCATAGCCTTACGACGGTCGCCGAAGCCAGGAGCCTTAACAGCACAAATCTTCAAGCCACCACGCAAACGGTTTACAACCAATGTGGTAAGAGCCTCAGAGTCTACATCCTCAGCGATAACGAGCAATGGACGTCCGCTCTCTGCTGCAGGCTGAAGGATAGGCAAGAAGTCTTTGAGGTTGCTAATCTTCTTATCATAGATGAGGATGTATGGATTCTCCATCACACACTCCATCTTCTCAGCATCTGTTACGAAATAGCCTGAGAGGTAACCACGATCAAACTGCATACCCTCAACAACACCGATGTTGGTATCGCGAGTCTTGCTTTCCTCGATAGTGATAACACCATCCTTAGAAACCTTGCGCATAGCATCAGCAAGAAGCTTACCGATTTCAGGATCGTTGTTAGCAGAAACTGTTGCAACCTGCTCTATCTTATCGTAGTTGTCGCCTACAACCTCAGCATTCTCCTTGATGAAGTCTACTACCTTAGCAACAGCCTTATCGATACCACGCTTCAAATCCATAGGATTAGCACCAGCGGTAACATTCTTCAAGCCCTCGTTAACGATAGCCTGAGTAAGAATAGTTGCTGTGGTTGTACCATCACCAGCATCGTCGCCAGTCTTGCTTGCTACACTCTTAACGAGCTGTGCACCAGTATTCTCAAATTTATCTTCGAGCTCCACTTCCTTAGCAACGGTTACACCGTCCTTAGTAATCTGAGGAGCACCAAACTTCTTTTCGATAACAACATTGCGACCTTTAGGACCAAGTGTCACCTTTACAGCGTTAGCCAACTGATCAACGCCCTTCTTAAGCAATTCGCGAGCGTCTACATCAAATTTAATATCTTTAGCCATTTTCTTTTAGTTTTTAATTGTTGAATGTTTCAATGAATAGTTTTGAAGTAAAAAAGTAAAGTATTTAATTCTTCACTCTTCGTTCTTCACTCTTCACTTATTTATTATTCTTCTACAACAGCGAGAACGTCGCTCTGACGCATCATAAGATATTTCTCACCATCGAGTTCTATTTCAGTTCCAGAATATTTGCCATACAGAACTACGTCGCCAACTTTGAGAATCATCTTCTCATCCTTGGTACCATTGCCTGTAGCAACTATACTACCACGCTGTGGTTTCTCTTTTGCTGTATCAGGAATGATAATTCCACCTACTTTTTCTTCAGCCTGTGCTGGCTTTACCAGTACTCTGTCTGCTAATGGTTTAATGTTCATAGTCTTTTTATGTTTTAGAATTTAACTTTCTGCCCTACTAAAAGCCAAAAGCGTGCCAAAGCGCACAGTACTGACAATTTGTCACCATACATAGCCCAGTAGTTAGCATAGTTTTATACTTTTAATCAATAGTAATTATAAATATGACAGCAAAAAGACATAGATTGTTTTTGCGTAATGCAAGATATTTATTATTTTTGCATACACATTATTATATATATAAGCATGAAACTACCAAATAAGATAATAACATCCATATTTATAGCCTTAACCTATATCACAAATTTGTTTGCTCAAGGTTATGAAGGCGACCTAACTTCAAAGCGATTATCTGTTAGCGAAGGCTTGCTATCAAACACCATCAGAACCATGGCGCAAGATCGCGATGGTTATATTTGGCTTGGCACAACTGCCGGTCTGACACGCTATGACGGTTATTCCTTCGTCAACTTCAAGGATGCTTCTTCATCATCCAACTATGTCGGCATAATCACTTACGATGAGAAGAATAACCTACTGTGGACATTCTCTCCTATTTATAATGTTAAATGCCTTGACCTAAACAAGGGATATTATGTAGACTATACCACTCGCAACGATACAGAAAAGAGTTTCCGCAAACATCTGCTCACGCCAAATGGCATGTGGCTGTATACCGAACAGTTTGGTATACGACACGTGGTATACAACAATGGTGAATTCAATACCACCGACTATAACACTACCAACCATAACATACCTGAAAACAAGGTTTCATATATGGTTAAAGACAATAAGGAGAACGTATGGGCTATAGCGTCTCACCACGTGATGAGAATCGATAATAAAGGGAAACTCAATATCATAAACAAACAAATCAAACCTATCGACCTCAGAAGCGAAGGTGATAATATCGTCGTTTTTGATACAAACAACACACTATGGTATTACACTTCTTCTGGTAAGCTAAAGCGCAGCACCAAGATTCCTATGATGCTTGGCGTTGTTGACAAGAAAACAACTTCAATGATATGGCAGGGAAGCTATTATCTGTTTACCCCAAACGAGACATTCGCCTATAATCTTACTACAGGACAATGGAGCAAGCCACACGACATTCAGATTCCTAAGGCTCTTGACCAAGGATATACCGACAAGTTCCAGTTCATAGGCAACAACAAAGATGGCAATCTATGGATATTCCCGAAGAAAGGTAAGCATAAGAAGGTACATTTGATGAACTATCTTAGTGCCGACCCTGGTCGTGAACACATTTTCAATGTTGCTGCTGTTTCCGACTCTCTTCTCGCTATAGCTACCTATGGCGAGGGTCTCATCATATACAATTACTATACTGACAAACAATATCAACACACAGCAGAGGACAAAGACCCTTTGTTTCATTCCAACTGCCTATTCTATATAATAAAAGACCGTAACAACGGTATATGGCTCGCTGCAGATGCTGCAGGAGTTTCGTATGTATCGCCAAAGCCAAAGGCGATAGCAAGATATATTGTTCCTTGCCCTGAGCGACGTGGTAGTCGCGAAAACGGAATAATGAGAATCAAGAGAGTTAAGAATGGAGATATTGTTGTTTCTACGTATAACGACAAAAACTATATTCTAAATCCTGCAACAGAGACACTATCTCCTTATACTACCATCAACTATGGTCTCACGGCTTATGCTATAGATAAGAATGGGACAGAATGGTTTGGAATTAACAAAAATGGTTTGTATGTAAATGGCAAGTCGTATACTACCAACGATAAGCAAACAAACATTCCTTCAAACGACATCCGCGATATGGCTGTCGACAAGCAAGGTCGTGTGTGGATAGCAACATGGGGAGGTGGCTTGGCATATACCGTGCCTAAGAAAAATGCTACGCCTAAGTTCAACGTACTTCTAAACAACGGTCTAAACCAAAGTCGTATATACAATCTTGAGGTACTATCTTCAGGTTGGCTCTTTGTTGCTACATACGATGGCTTATATGCTATAGACACCAACAACAAAAAGATATCTAAAGAAGATATTCTTTGTTTCAACACACATAACAAGCTATTACCTACCAACGAGGTTACAACCATTAGGTCGGTTGGCAACGACATTATGTGGATAGGAACTATTGGCTTTGGAGCAATGAAGGTTACTTTCGATGCAAAGAAAAAAACTATCTCTTATGTAACTATCGACCATAACAACGGACTGCCAAACGATAATGTTACATCAATAGCCATCGGTGCAAACAACCATATATGGCTTGGCACAGAAGAGGGTGTGGCATTGGTAGATGGCAAAAACCTATGGGCACAGAGTTTCAAGCCTGCACCAACCACCATGGGCAACATGTTTAGCACACCAGGAGTGCAGGAACTAACCAATGGCATCATAGCCATGGGCACATATAATGGTGTGGCGATAATTGATGATAACATTAAGTTCAACACTTCAAAAGAACCTAACGCTCCAAAGATTTCGGATATCAGAATAAACGGAAAGTCGATATTCGAAGACGAACTAATGAAAGAGAATCCGTTTGGAACTCAAGAACTTTCTGTTGCTCATACTCAGGGCAACATAGAGTTCAGATTCTCAAGTCTCGACTACCCTACTATCAACTCCACTCTCTACCAATACTATCTTGAGGGTATCGACAATACATGGCGTGAACCTTCAAAGAATAACATAGCTGAATATTCACATCTTTCACCTGGCACATACACCTTCCATGTGAAAGCTATGAATGGCAACAAATGGAGCAAAGAGACTACATTCCAGCTAACAGTATGCCAACCATGGTACAACACCATTTGGGCATGGCTCGTTTATATCATTGCCATTTCTATCATCACAATAGTGCTTTACCGCCAATGGCTACGCAACTTCGAACTTAAGCAACGCATGGACATGGAGAAAAAGATGACGGATTTCCGTATCAACTTCTTCACAAACATTGCTCATGAATTCCGCACTCCGTTGGCTATCATCGAGGGTGCAGTAAACAAGCTCGACGCTATAAAAAGAGGTGAACAAGTGGGAAGCCAACGTGCAACTATCCAAATGGTGAAGAGAGGAACAACAAGGTTGCTCCGACTTGTCAACGAGCTGATGGAATTCCGCAAGATAAACACAGGCAATTCACGACTCTCGCTCCAGCAATGTGATATCATACAGATTGTGCGCAATGTGTATGACGATTTCCGCACGCTTGCCGAACAAAAGAGATTGAATCTTTCGTTCACTCCTTTCGACAAACAGTTCACAGCAGCTTTCGATAAGAGCAAGGTAGAGACTATAGTCTACAACCTATTGTCGAACGCTATAAAATACACACCTAACAATGGCGACGTAACGATAAGCATCAAGCACAAGGAGGGCAACATAACAATATCTGTTTCCGACTCAGGTCCTGGCATCAGCGAACAGCAGAAGCAGAGCTTGTTTGAACCTTTCATGCATGGCTACGTCAGCAATGGCGGTATGGGCATAGGTCTGTATACGGCATACAATATGGCGAAACTCCACCATGGCACATTGGAATATCTGCATACAGAAGTGGGAGCAACATTCATGCTCACACTCCCTGACAATGATGAAGGCTATTCTGCCGACGACTTTGCTCAGCCTACAGCAATAGACAACGAAGCTTGCTCTAACGAAAAGGCTGACGAAATAATAAAAGAATTGCAGTCGGAGGCGCTAAACGATGAGACTGTTGCCATCATAGAAGATGATGCTGACATGATGGCACAACTATCGAGCGAACTTGGCACTTATTTCAAGCTTGTGAAATACAATAATGGTGCTGAGGGCTACAAGGGAGTGATGGAAACAAAGCCTGCTATGGTGGTTTGCGATGTAATGTTGCCAGATATGGATGGCTACGAGATTGTGGGCAAACTAAAGAAAGACCCTGCTTTCGAAAACACTCCTGTCATCATGCTCACAGCTCTCGACGATGTAAACCATCAGATAAAAGGCTACAAGGCTGGTGCCGACGACTATATGGTAAAGCCTTGCAACTATCATCTGCTGTTGGCTCGTGCCATACAGCTCATCACCTGGGCTAAGGCTCGACAGGCTAAGTATGCTGCAACGCCAGCTGATGGTTCCGACCAAGCAGCGCCAGCAAAGCTTGTCACATCGATGGCTGACAAGAACTTCAAGCAAGATGTCGACTTCTATATTGCGCAGCATATCTCCGACTCCGACTTCAATGTGGAACAACTTGCTGCCTTGGTACAGATGGGACACACCAAGTTCTATGGCAAAATGAAGGAGCTGACAGGCATGTCGCCAAACAAATATATCATGAACGAGCGCATGCGTATAGCTGCAGAGCTGGTATTGGAAGGCAGAATGAACATCAGCGAAATAGCATACAAAGTTGGATTCCAAGACCCATCATACTTCAACAAATGCTTCAAGAAGCAATTCGGTAGCATTCCGTCGAAGTATGGAAAGCAATAATAAAAATGATACTATAAAATTAAAACGTGTATCACGCTAAAAAGTAAGCAATATTACTAAATTAAACAACTATCCCAGTACCACTTTTAGTACCACTTAGGTGGTACTGGAGTTTACCTTAGGTGGTACTGGAGTTTCACCTAGGTGGTACTGGCGATGAAACTAAGAGCCTTTTTTAAGGAGGTTAAGAGCAAAATAAAAAGCATATAAATGCTATCAACAAACATATAAAAAGCGAGGACATACTTTGGTAAATGATCACCAAAATATGTCCTCGCTTTTTATGTTTTATTGAACTTTCGCTACTTTCTAACAACCTTGCCTCCTACGACATAGATACCGTGAGGAAGACCGGTGGTAGCATTGCGACGCTTAACATCGTTCTTCACAACCTTGCCATCGACTGTTAATACATCTACAATCTCGTCATCGTCTGCATCTACAGCCGAGATACCTGTTGTAGCCTGTGTGCAGACGATAGAACCGTCGGCAGCAAGAGTGGAATCGTCCCAAAGAGAGCCATCGGTAGACTTGATAATCCAACCGCTTGAAGGTTTTGTTCCTGGGAAGAGGGTGAGCTTCTCGCCTACTATGAATGTACGTCCGTCTTGTGGCGCAATAACGATAGTATCGTTGCCTGCCATAGAGAAGATAGAACCCTTAACATTCAGCTTGCTATTAGAAGTTGCACTAACATTAATGATCATCGATGCGCCAGCCTGAATGATAGCATTAGAGTTGGTCTTGATAGTTCCAACTGCTGTTTCCGACAATCCAGGAATAATGATAGCGCCAGCCTGAGCCACAAGGCTATTAGTAGTACCACTACCTGCGAGAGTTGCTCCCTTAGCTATGGTCATAGTGCCTGTTGTTGCACTTCCTGACAAATTAAAGATTGTGAGCTTACCCTCTTTAACTGTGATGCTCGAAGTATTCTCGTTGCCCTTGATGGTCCAGTTGCCTGTACCCATCTTGGTAACAGACTTAGTAGTGAGTTTACCAGAGAATGTAGCGTCGGCATTATTGTAGCCTACAAACCATGATTCATCGCTACCGCCAAATGTTGGCTTAGTCTTGAACGAAGAATAGCCTGCAGCATCAGCCAAAGCACCTACATGAAGAGCAGCTACAACATTAGTGCTTGAGCCTCCCTGATAGTGACGCATAGAAGCGCCATCGCCAAGAGTGAGCGTAAGCTTCTTCATATCTGTGACATTAGACATTAATCGTGCAGCACCATTGATATGCAACGAGCCTTCAAGCTTGCTCATGTCTGTGCTGATATCATAGCGCACACCACCAGTATTCAATACCATCGAGCCACTTCCGCTAACGCTTCCCTTCAAGCCTGCACGGTCGGCACCATCGATAGTAAGCTTAGCACCCTGCTCTATACTTATAGCATTAGCAAAGGTAGGGATTGTTTTCATGCTATTATTAGCAACAAACTTATATCGAGTGTCCTTACCAGTAACCACGAAAGGAACAGTACCCAACGACATACGCCAGTCGCCTTGAGCTATTATACCGTCTGCAAGAACCACAGCCTTAAGAGGATTTGTTGTTGTCTGACAGAAGTTCAACTGTCCAGCGCCTTCCTTCACCAATACTGCATTCTTACCATTTATAGTACCATTAAGAGCCAAAGCACCATTAGACTTTACTACCGAGATGCGAGCACTATCTGTGAGTAACATGCCGTGGTTGGTAGAAGAGTTGGTACCTGTAAACTCAAGACGTCCGCCATTGATCTGCAAGTTGTCAGCAACAGCAGTAGATGTTCCTATTGGGCAAACCTGGCCAGCATCAAGGATGTCGGCAATAGAGAGTGTACCGCCATTGATGATGGTGCGACCTGTATAGTCGTTATTCTTGAGGTTCATCACGAGCTTACCATTGCCTTCCTTAACCAAGTCGCCAGCGCCAGAGATAGCACCTTCGCCATTAAAGGTATAGGTATCATTGGTGTTTACTACTACTCCACTCTGAATCATCTTAGCATCGAGCTGAACGGTCTTTACAGTAGCATCGTCGTTGAAGATGATCTCGTCGTTCTTTACAAAAGATGTAACAGCACCATTAAGGGCGAAGTTCTGTGAAGAATAATCCCAAGCAGAGCCTTCAGCACCAGTCCATTGTACATTCTGAGCAGCATCGCGCGAGCCACTAATATTGATAACGATATTCTTGCCAACAATACCAATCTTATATGGATGACCATCGAGTCCTTCAACCTTCAGCATACCATCGGCCGCTGTGATACCTTCGGTAGTCTCAACCAAAGTATATTCACCCGTCAAGAGTTCATTATCGGTTGTTGTAGGATCGATAACGAAGGTGAGAGGCTTAGAGATTGTCAACGAGCCATTAACCTTTATCATGTCAGCCTTACCATTGCCGAGAGTAGTCTCAACAACAAGACCATTAATCTTACCATTAGCGATGGTGAGCGACTTACCGAAAGTCATAACCTCGCGTGGCATCAGTCGGCATCCCTTATTATGAAGTGAACCTTCGAGTTCTACATCGCCATTGATAGTTGTCTTACCACCAAGCGAACCAAGGGCACGCAAAGAGAGATTGCCAGAGATAGTGCCATTAACATTCAGCACACCATTGCTGACGATGGTCTTACCTGTTGTAGTGATGTTGGCATTGATAGTTACATTGCCACGCTCACTCTTCCATACATCGCCACTTCCACCTATTGATCCAGTACCAGAGATAGTATAGTCGTGGTCTACAGGTGCCATAAGGTATGTAGCAGCAGGCTTAACTTCGGTATTGAGAGCAATAGCATTGGTATTGGCACCAGAGATATCGAAGACTACACTCTTGCCATCAGCATAGTTGGTAGCAGAAGTCTGGTCGAACGATGTGAAGCCAGACTTACCATTAGCCCACTCTGCACCAGAGTTCCAACGAAGGTCGGTCTTCATAACAGCTGGCAATGGAGGCATTGGCATATCGTAGCCAAGATAGAAACCTGTGTTAGGCGACTGATAGTAACCACGGGTGGTGCAGTCAAGACGATAGTGTGGGTCGTGCTGCAAGGTGTAGAAGCTATAGTCAGTAGGAATATTGGTGGTATAACCAACAAGACCAAGGTTGCGTCCACCTTTATTATATAGTAGGACTACTTCCTCGCGCCAGTCGCCAATGATATCGCCCATGAAAGCAGGACGAACAGCCCAACCAGCATGTGTAGCCCACTCGCTCTCTTGTGAGAATTCTGCAAGACGAGAGCCACTATACTTGGTTATCATCACGTTAGAGCTATAACCGCTACCACCAGGAGAGTTTATAACCTCGCGAGCCAAGTCGCCATCCCACCATATTCCCTCATAAGGATATGATGTTTTACCTTCTTTGATAACATTTCCCTTACAGTCGTAGAGGTTGTCCATCATGCTATATATCTCATAGCCAAGATGGTCAGGGTCTACATCCATACATTCGCCACGAGCTACGTCGAAAACACTTGGCAAATACCATTCCTTAAGGTGTTCGCCTGTAGCAGCATCATATATGACCTGTCCCAAGAGGTTTGACTGCTGAATGGCATACGTCTCAAGTCCAGGGCGTGTAGGGTCGATATCGCTAACACGATAGCGGTCGCCATGACCGATACCTGCTGAGAAAACCATATCTTTCTTTGGGTTTACGCCATAACCACCTTGCAACAATTCATCGATACCGTCGCCATCAACATCGGCAACACGCAACTGATGGAACTCTGCAGGCCAAGGTGTCTTATCGTTACGGCTCCATGTGTAGCTATGATGCCAGTTAGAAGGTGTGCCGTTATTCCAATCATACTTGAATTCAAAAACATAGTTATGATGCTTCTGACCTTTCTTGGTACGATCCAAGCATTCCATCATCAACGAAGGATGCACGCCGTCGGAGTATGTGATACAGAAATGGCCTGTCATAAAGGCATACTCATGACCACGGTTATCGTCCATATAGTCGGCACGATTGTCGCGAGAATATTTGTCTTCACCATCCTTAACCTTAGAATAGTCGAGCTCGGCACTATTTATTTCTTCGCCTGTCAAACCATCTACTACCGAGATATAGAAAGGAGGATTGCGCTTTTGCTGGTCTTGATAGTCGGTGATGCCATCTCCATCGATATCAAGGATGCTACTCTTGAAAGGATATAGTCCGAAGTTGTTTGCCGCCTTATTCCAGAAGCGAGTACCCTCACAAGTACGGAGCATAACCTCTGCCTTACCATCGCAGTTGATATCGTAAGCCAACACTTTATCATTCTGACCTCCGCAAATCCATTCGTTTGGTCCCATATCGATAGTCCACAGATATGTACCATCTGCCTTATATGCCTGAACCTTATCGGTAAGTTTATCATGATAGCGCGACACCTGACCAACGATATAGTCGTATTCGCCATCGCCATCAAGGTCGGCAGGCCAAATATACTTAGCATCGAAGCTATCTGGATGACAAATCTCGCCCTCAAACTCTATCTTCATAAAGGTGTTGGAGTATGGCTGATTGGCTGTAGTATACTTAAACTCGCCAATACCGCTTGCCAATTCCTTGCCATCGATAACAGGAACTACACGAAAGACATCGTTGTTGTTTAGATTAGATAACTTAAGATTGGTATTCTTGGTGGTAGCCAAGAGTGAGCCATTCTGATAAACATTATACTGAGTGTCCTCAGATTCTGTGGCAAGTCTACGCCACGACACAAGTTTGCCATCTGTTCCTGACGTAACGCTACGTTCATGATTTCTGTTCACAGCAACAACACCTCTACCAAGGTCTTGCTGTATGCGCTGCGCCATTGCCGGCATAGCAAAGGTTGCAGATAGCAGACAGAGAGAAAAGATTTTCTTCATCGCTTTGTTTAGTTATTAAGTTTTATGTATGATTTCTGGCGCAAAAGTAGCATATATTACATATTACAATATGGTAAAATCATACAAAAACAAGAATATTTCTACGCTTTTGGCGTAGAAATATTCTTTTATTACTCTAAAGTTATTGCCATAACGCCTATCACAACTTCATTAGACAGAGTCTTAATGCGAAAGGCTTTAAGCTTCTTCGTAGGGTTAAGTTTCATGTTCAATATCTGTGCTGCACCATTAGGAATGATGTTTTGCTCGGCTGTGCGAGTATGCTTCTTTATGACGCCTTGGTTCATCAAGTCGCCATATAGGTCGCGACTAACCATGCCACTACCTAAATGTATGCGGTAAGGACGAGGTGTAACAGTATTGAATGCCAAGCCATCGGTATAATAGTCTTGCTCTATAGGACACCAGTTTTCTGGGTTGCGCAATCTGAGAGTGTCGCTACTACCGTCGGTATATATCGCCATCACCACTCCATTGTCGATACGGCTCTGCATATTGTTGGTGCTTCCTGCCATGAGTAGCCATGCATGATGAGCCTTGCCCTTTGCAGGAACGTCGATGCTATCAGGATAGTTGTCCCATAGAGAGGTATAGGCTATGTTGTGACCTTTGACTGGCGAAGCGAAGGTTACGCCATGCTTGGTATCAAAGACATCATTAACGATAGTTGCTCTATATGCAGAATCATTAATCTCGGCAGTCTTCTTAGGCAAGCACCATTCGCCAATACCTTGAGCTGGTATCTGAAGAGTGGTGTAAGGAGCACGTGGCGAGAGATATTTATTCTTGAAGATGTCGTCGACATTAGAGTTGAAAGGAACAGCGAGGTGTTTTTCTTTCATCTTACCTTCCTTTGCAGTTGTCATATCAGCCAATCCCCAATAGTCGGCATCGTGAGTTTCTTCCTTCTTAGCCACAAAATGGAAAGGTTTCTTCTGCGACATAAGCCATGCCTCGTCAACTTCAAGAGTCTGCTCTTTGTCTGCCGAACCTTTTATCTCAACAAACTGACCGTCGCCAAGACTTATTCTCCATACCATAGCGAGTGGTTGACGGAACTGCTGAGTGATTGTCATCTTTCGCTTTCCGTCCTTCTTCTCATACCTATATATAATATAAGGTGTAGATATCGAAGCCGAATCCCACATCTGAGGGAAGCCTGGCTGCAGAATACATCTGCCATTCATAGCATCGGGACGAATACCAAACAAGCCATTGACAATAGCACGGGATGATATTCCTACATTGTCACCAAAATCGCGATATGCCTCTGAGCGTGCTTTGTCGTAATAGCTTATTTGTCCGAAGTTGCCAGGACTGGCTCCAAGGAACATACCATCGAGCACATCGCTCTTCAACAAAGCAAAACCTTCTTCGTTGCGTCCTGCTTGGAAGAAAGCCAATGCCATATCCATAACCTCCTCATGTGCCACATTGTTGATGCTCCAATCGTATGGCATCCAGTCGGTAGTAGAGATAGTATGACCTACCACCATACCGCTATCGGCAGTAACAGGGATATGTGGAATATTGTCGATGACATATTGTGTAGACAGCCATGCCTGTTCATCGGTAGTCACTCCACAGTCTATCGGAGTATAAATCGACCATAATGCCGCACTCTCATGCTTACGCTTATAGCCCATCAGGTCTTGGTATTCTGCCCAATGTCCGCGGTCTGAAAGCCATAGTCTATCGTTCATGGCTTTCAATATAGCCTCAGCTTCTGTACGGTAAGGCTTAGGATCTTCGCCAAGAATCTCTGACATGCGTGCTGCAAGCAGGTTGCCACGATAGTTGTATGCCGAACTATGTGTCACGGCTCCACCATTATACCACAAGGCATCACTTGCCCAAATGCAACAATAGGCATCATATAGATGGTCGTTGTCTGGGTCGAAGTTGCGCTTCTCCCATGCCAAATGACTTGTCAATACAGGCCACATTCTACGCATCATCACGGTATCTGCATCATAACAGAAGTGCCAAAGCAGTTCGTCGATATAGTTGAGGTTCATATCATAATGGTGCATCTGCCTGTTATTGTTAGGATTACGGCAGATATAACCATTTGAATACATCTGTGTGCCCCACTTCTTTTCTGCTCTTGCAAGGTTCATTGCCGAATCTTGGGTAGGATGAGGATATATGGCAGGCACATTGGTAACCTGGCTCTTGGCATAGGCTTCGAAATGAGTCTTTGCTCTTTCGTTCCATCCAAGCACATCGGCAAGATATGCTGCACGCCAACCAGCCAACGGCATACGCCAACCAATACAGCCATGAAGCCATGTGCTGCCATCCCACAAGCCATTTGATGCAGCAACGAGGTTGGCATCAAGGGTGTTGATATATTGGTCGGGTGTTTCTATGTGGAGTATTGATGTAAGCTGGTCTGTAGCTTTCTTCTCTCTTGCAAAAGCCATAGAGGCTTCACCTTTGCCTGCATCGCAGAGTATCTCACCAGCATTCTCTACTACAAAGCAAGCTTTTCCGATGTTTCTTTTAATCAGAATGGTCTTGTCTTCTACTGGTGAGCCAGGCATTGGGTCATAGCTTTCGCGTGGTTCCATACCGAGGTCGCCCTCGCGGTGCATACCTTTTCTCTTTGTATTGCAGCAGCTTATCACTAATGATATATCGCTGTCAAAGTCCTTAGCATCTACTGCAAACATAGCAGCCTCAGAACTTTGTGATGCTATTGCCATAAAGTCTATCTCGCCGCCATTCCACTTCTCGTCCTTAAGCTTATAACTGCGCACACCACCACGATAGCGTGCTTCACACCATGAAGTGCTATCCAAGCGTGTCTGCACACCTTTATATATTATATAGAACGAGATGTTGCGATTGTTTTTCTTGTCGTAGGTAGCAAACAATGGTCGGTCGCTTGTTTCCAAACGATACAATGTCTGCGAACCATAGAGGGCTCTGGTATAACGGTTGTTACCATTCACACAAACTATATCACCATTATCAGGATAATAGTTCATCTGCCTTGGTGCTTTCTGCTGAGCGGAAGCACTTAATGTGATTAATAAAAGAAATAATGATGTAAGTAGTCTCATAAGTAGCATTGTTTATGCCTACAAAGATAGGCAATAAAAATGAGATAATGAGTATTTTACCTTAGAAATTCTGAAATCATTAACAATATTAATAATTCATGCTGAAAGATAAAAAAAGGAGACCAAAGAACAACCAGTTGCTTATTGCTGTAGGATAAAACTGGTATTGTTCTTTGGTCTCCTGTGACGTTAGATTTGAGTTGATATAAATTCCGAAAGAGTTTAAAGCCATATTCATCTCTGACAATAATGTCAAACAATATAGCATAAGGTATTCCCTATCAGCATTACAAAGGTAAGCCTTTATTGCTAAACTCAAATAAGAACAAGTCAAAAAGGTGTAACAAAAGAAAACAAATGATGTAACAATTTGGGCGTGTATTAATAATCAACTACTTACGCCCCACATGTTCATTGCGTAAAATAGTATTCATTTACTATTTGACGCATAAAACAACATATTTTATTCAGTATTTACCCCCCCCCGAAGCATAAATTCGAGATATCAGCTATTGACAGAAAGATTTAAGTCCGTCTTCTTTTGTTAAGTGTTTTCAGTACTAAGTAATCGTTTATATTCCGTTGGTGTCATTCCATATTTCTCTACAAAGAGTCTATGAAAAGTCTGACGATTAGAGAATCCACTATCCAAAGCAATACCTTCTATAGTATATTCCTGATTGCTACGTATAAGCTCTAACGAATGTTCAAGACGCAAGTTATTGACGAATGATACAAAACCTGTAGAATACTTTTGGAACAAAGCAGAGAACTGCTTCATGCTCATAGGTACTATAGATATTGCATCATCACGACTAAAGCCTGGTTTCAGATATAGCTTACGAGTGATTATCTCGTTGTATATCACCACAAACATCTTTCTATCTTCTTCATCTTCCTCGTTTTCATCAACAGCTATGGTATCTGTATGCTGACGAGTACGCTCGTTGTATAGCTTGCGCAACTCCTCCATTGCAGCAAGGTTTGCCCTATCTTTACGTCTTAGAATATTATTATATCTTATTGATATTGCCAACAGCAACCCAAGGGCTACTACGAGAATCGTTGCCAAGATAAGAACAATCTGGTTGGTCTCTGCCTTTTGTTCATGCTTTATAAGCTGGAGTTGTATATCTCTATCAGCAAATACTTTCTTCACAGCCCTTACATAGTCTTTCTTCTCTCTGGCTCTAAGACTATCTGCCACAACCATATTTTCATAAGCTGAAAAGGAAGCCTCTTTATTCATATTAAGATTATAATAGCACAAAAACTCATTGCGGAGTAAAGCCTTTATATAATAATAGGTAACAATACTATGATGCTCCTGCATATGCTTCTTCTGAATCTTTATACATCTAATGGCTTCTGCATACTGTCCAGAGTTTACAAGATATGGCACAGCAAGTGCTATTCCATGATCTGTATTACCATATTTTGTTAGTTTCAACTTCTCATAGCATTTCTCAGCATTCTTGGTGTCACCAGCACCATAATAAGCCTTCGAACATGTTGCCATAAGTTCGGCTTCACGAAGATCATTAAGACCTATGGTGGCAGAATTTGATTTTTTTAGATAATCTAATAATTTGACGCATCGAGGTATTAAAGAAACAGCCTTATCGTAAAAACGATTACTTGCATACGCATCAACCTGCTTGGTCAATGCATATAGCATATTGTCATAAGTAGCCCATCTTGCGCTATCTTCAACAATAGTCTGGTAAATCTCAATACTCCTGTTCAGATAGTCTAAAGCATCATGTAAGTTGTCTATCTCTGACTTTGCACTACCCAAAGCCATATAGAAAAAAGCCACAGACTCTTTATCGTTTATTTTAAGTGCAAGTTCTATAGCTTCATTCGACTTAATTATCACATCTGTATAATGGCTTTGCATATAATAGATAGTAACCAACACCTTCAGACTATTGAGCTGAGCTAAGGTATCTACATTCTCAATAGCGGTGGAATAGCCTTTATTAGCACACTCCAAAGCTTTCTTGGGATTATCAAGTCCATAGAAATATGACATAGCCCTAAGGTTTTGTATTTCTTCTATAGATATCAACCTGTGTTGCTCTGCAGAATCAAGCATCTGCAGAGCATACTTTGGCTTATCAATATATATGGTCGCTATTTCCCGAAGAAGAGTTACTTCCTTTTCTTTTGGAGTCGAAGACACTTGATGATTCTTATTTCTTGAATCACACGACACCACAAATATTGCTAATAGCAAAAGTAGAATATATTCTGTTCCTTTGCGTAATAGTCTCGTTTCTATCATTCCGTTTATTATAGTTAGTAGATAACTAAATCAATTTCTTATCATTATTCCACTAAGAACTTGCCATCTGAGGTAACTCCAGCAACAGAAGTCTTTACCCTTGTATCTCTACTATTATTGTAGAGCGTGACGTTGAAGTTACCTTCATCATCGGGCATAGCATTTGGGTTCCAATATAGTGTGCGACGATAGTCTTTCTTATTAGCAGGCTTAGCCTTTGAATAGTCTGGGGTATAGAACTGCTCAGGCTCAGCAAAGCCATCGAAGAGATATCTACGATCGCGATATGTATAGCGTGTGCCATCATCTGGCAACAGCTGGTACATCATATTGATATCCTCGGTATTCAAAGATTCGGTATGACGATCTTCTGGGTTGCGAGGTTCATAGTCAGTATAGAAACGGAACTTATCCAAACGCTTAAGATGCAAATTATTGAATACTACCGCATTGCTCCTATTTTTTACATTATCAAGATAACCACTATAATTCTGATAGAATACATATCCATCATCGAAAAATGCCCGGATATTATAATCGCGAAATCTGTTCATATTACCATATACAGTAAAACAAGCTATCTTTGGGAAAGCACCCATATTAGGCACACCCCACGACAAGCCACGGTCGGTAGCTTCGTTATACAGGTCGTAGGCATCAATGACGTAGGCTGGCTTTGAGAAGTCGACAGCTCGGCGACTACGACGTTTGGCATCAACTTTTACTGTAGACAAGGTATGATCGCTTTCCATTTTCGATAATTCCTTTAAGGTTGCATCATCGAGTAAAAGGTTACGCCACTCTGGCTGATGAGTTTGATACCACGAATAGGAATGAGTAAACACAGGGAAGAACAACTCTTGCTTGACATAGAAATCAGGATAAGACTCTTCGTCGAAACGACGTTTATCCTTTCCTCTTTCCATAGACTTCTTCACGGAGTCTTTCTCATTATATGCCTTTACAAATAATATTGCCTTACCATAGAAAGGTGGCAATTCAAAGACGAAGCGACCATTATTGAGAGTTTTCTGCACACTTCCTGCCACCATTCCGTCTTTACTTATCTCTGCCTCAACAAGTACTTCCTTTTTCAAAGTACCATGGTTTACACCTAAATATGTTTCAACAGTTTCTTCAACTAATCCATCTTGAGGAGTTTCTGACGTTTCTTTCGACGCTTTATCAGCAGCCTTAGCATTGCTTTCATCGTTAGCATCAGCAGTAGCGCTCTCACCACTCATCGTAACACCACCTTCGCTAACTGCTTCTTCTGCTTTTTTAATTGCATCGGCAGCAACACTAACTTTGTTATCAAGACCCTCTATATCGTTGAGAGTAAGCATATCTACTCCCAACATCTTGTTTACAGTACCTTCGTATGTGAGAGTTACCTCAGGACGGTATCTCAATATTGGCACTCGCTGATATCTACGCCAACCTTGCACCATAAGCAGGTTGTCGAGAGCTTTTGTATGTGCTTCATCATTGCTTTCGAAATAATATGCAGGCGAAGCTACAAAACCTTTAAGGTCGGAACAGAGCAACATCTCAGTCATCATATTGCCATCATCGAATGAAGTATCATCAGTACGGGCATCACGAACAGAGATAGCGAAAGGCATCTTTGGCTCTGCACCTTTAACCTCAAGACTTATTGGTTCGAATGGCTTATATTCCATCTTGTCAGTCTTCACGCTGACATTCTTCACTTTATCATCATGATTAACGAAGAATAACCTTGATGCCAACACCTTTGCATCAGCATCAAGAAGCATGAGTTCGTTGACACCCGAAGGCAACTTATCCATTGCCAAAGAAGCAGATGTAGACGAAGTACGTTCAAAAAGATATAGCTTGCCTCTACACATCACAGCGTATGCAGCCACGCTAACTCCCCTACTCGTCCATTTAGCTTCACCTTTGTCTAATACCAAGGCTACACCCTCAGCCTGGGATTTAGGCAACTTGAAAGTCCACTCTTTATTATTCCATTTGAATATAGCTTTCTGTCCATTAGGAGTAACGAGGAAGGTTCCTCGTCCCATATAGGCAGGCTGAAGCTTTGTGCCATCATCAAGAGAACCTGATATCAGCAAAGCTTGACCATCATTGTCGCAGATATCGAAAGCAACTCTATTCTGCACACCTTCAAGTAGTGTTCCTCCTTCTGGATAGAATCTCACCTTCAACTTAGGTTTCTCAACAAACTCAACCTCCTGTTTTGGTCTGCCATACATATATTTACCTTCATAGTTGCCTTTCTGTTTAGGCTTACTGAAGATTGGAAGTACTCGTGAATACAAACCATCCCACTCGCGGAAGAAATCCTTTGCCATACTATTACTATAGAAAAGGTGCTTATCATCACGAGTATAGTCACGATGGGTAACATTGAAGTTTAGCATCCAACGGGTGTAAGCTCTAATCTCGTAATATCCGCTATATAGACTATCCTGAAGAGCAAACTGTCCGCAAGTAACACCCTTATTGCTTACCACAATACGTTGGCGCTCTACCACAACGCCATCAGGAGACAATAATTCCACATATAGCAGCTTACTCATGTTGGTAGGTTTGTTATTATCAGCACGAAGCACGAACGCCTTATACCATAGAGTGTCACCAACAAAATAGCAGTTATTATCAGTCTGTACATATACCTTCTCTTGCACTTGTACCTTGGTTTGCAACAGAGTCTGCAAACTATCCAAAGCATCGGCTTTAGCTGTGGTAAGAGATAGCATTGACAACATCATGCACAATAGGCAGGACAACATATTGTTTGGTAATATAGATTTCATATTGGTAAGGTTTTGATAATAATGCTACAAAAGTAATAATAATAATTGAAAAAAACGAAGAAATAGAAATTAAAAAAGGAGCATATCGTGATTGATATGCTCCTTTAATAACATATTATCAATAAGTAGTTGTTTTCTTACTTAAATGGTAAATACCAGTTGTTAGGGTCTGTCAAATCCTTGGTAGGATTCTTATACATCAACTTGCGTGCAAGCCATCTGCCACCGAAGTCAGCACCATAGAGACCTGCCTTGTTCTTATGACGAGCCAAACGCATAAGGTCGTACCAACGTGTACCCTCGAAAGCAAGCTCAAGAGCATACTCGTCGCAGAGGACATCCTCCATTGCATTGATGCTATCAGCCTTTGTTGCACCAACAGAAACATTGTACATATCTGCAATCTTCTTCATCTTCATACCAACGATAGTATCAAGCTGATATGGTGAGCGACCAGGATAGTTACCGTCGCCAGTTATACCACAACCATGTGCATGGATACCATAGTTGGTTCCCAAATCGATTATTGATGAAGATGCTGCAGGGAACAACGAACGATTCTCATCTGAGAGGAATGGATATGTTGTCTGAAGCATATTGCGAGTATCATCGGTGATGTAAGTACGGGTAGTATCGAGCAAAGCTTCTGTGATACCATCCTTCAATATTGCGAATGCTGCATCAGGATGACCTAAGCGGTTGAGAGCCTCTGCAAGGTGGAGATATACTGTAGATGTACGATATAGCATCACGTTAGCTGCATTATACTTCTTTATCCACTGCTTTGTAGAGTCTGCCTTTGTACCAAGAGTGATAGAAGTGGAAGAACGCATATCACCCCACTTGATACCACCAACATACTGTTGTTTCAAACCACCAATAATATTACGATAGTAATAGTAATCGCAGCTATCAGAGATTGCCCAATATTCCTTTGAAGGCATAATCTGAATCTCATCCATCTGCAGTTCTTTTTTGTCTGTGCCATAATAGTTGTTACCGAAGTATTCTGGCAACATACTTGTTGTACCGCGCAAATTGTTTACTGCCATTGGAATATAAGAAACAAAGTCGAAAACAGCATTGTTTTTGAAAATGTTGGTGAACCAGGTTACATTTGATCCAGACGCATCCATATCAGAAGGTAAGAGCAATCCTGGTTGCTTGTTATTGAAGCTCTCAGAATAATTACCTACATACTTATAGTCGCCACTTGCAACCTTTGTAAGATATGTTGTGTAATGAGAAGCAGCCTTATCAAACTGCTCTGTCTCAAGATACAATTCACCAAGGATAACGTCTACAGGAATAAAGCAGTACTTAGTCCACATCTTCTTGCTCTCTCCCCAGTTGGTCTTACCAATGTCAGGATTTCCATAGTCAGGAACCTTATAGCCTGTATACTGCTCAAGGTCTGGAGCAAGCTGAGCAACGATACCATTGATATCAAGCTCAGGATAGTTACTGCTATTAATCTGAGAGATTGTAGTAAGAGGTTCTGTAAAGAATGGAACCTTACCATAGGTGCGAGCCAACTGCAGGTAAGCCCAAGCACGGAAAGCCTTGATAGCTGCATACTCACGCATAACAACGAGTGTACTACCTGTCATAAGAGTAGTATCGCGGTGTGCGATGTAGTAGTTGCAGTTGTTGATTACACGATAGTAAACGTATGCAGAATCATACTTGTTTGAAGCATCAGCAGAGAAGTCTGCGAGCTTACGAAGGTTGTTGTCTGTATATTCAGTAGTCTTTACAAGGTCACCACGCATCTCACCGATAAGTACGTACTGGTCTGCCAGCTGCTGCATAGACTGCATAACGCCGAAAGCAAAGTGTACAGAGTCGGTCTTGCTGTTTAGGTCCTTGTCAAAAAGCTGACGAGAGCTATCAGACTCCAACATGTCGGAGCAGCTTGGGAGCATGCATACTCCCAATACTGCCAACAATGATAAAAATATCTTTTTCATTTCTTAAGATGTTTAGAGGTTAGAGGTTAATCTTAACACCGCACTGGAAGCTACGTCCCTGAGCAATATTGCCGCAGTCGATACCCTGATAGAGTACGCCATTGCCGATAGAGAACTCAGGATCGCTACCAAGATACTTAGTGAAAGTGAGCAGGTTGTTAGCCTGTGCCCATATTGTCAAGCCCTGGAGCCATGTCCATGAACCTGGAACAGGAACCTTATAGCTGAGGTTAAGGGTCTTGAGGCGGAGATAGCTGCCATCTTCAATCCAACGATCAGAGAAACGGTTGTTGCCCATAGGGTCGCCGTAAGCAAGACGAGGATAATCTGTCTGCTGTCCCTCATAACGCCAGTGAGCAACCTCAGCAACCTGCTGGTTGTAGAATGTGCTACCGCTATTGAGGATAGAACGCTGATAGTTGTAAACATCGTTGCCAAGGCTATAGTTCCAGCCCATGGTCAATGTCAAGTTCTTGTAGTTGATAGTAGCGAAGATGTTACCATAGATATCTGGGTTAGGATCACCGATAACAACCTTGTCAAGTTCGCTAATCTTACCATCGTTGTTCTGGTCGATGAAGTGAACATCACCAGCCTTGAAGTCGTTGCGAATACCTGCATTGTCTTCCATATACAAGTAGCCATCCTTGCCAGCAGCCTTAGCTTCAGCATCTGTAGCAAATACGCCAGCTGTCTTGTAACCATAGAACAAACCTACAGGGTTGCCTACAGAAGTGAGGATGTTGTTGTCGCCATATACAGATGATGTATAGTCTCCGTCAGGAAGCTTGGTTACCTTGTTAGCATAGTGACCTACGCTTGCACCAACTTCAACATTCCATTTGTGAGTAACAACAGGCTTTGTAGTTACCGAGAGTTCGAAACCTTCGTTCTTAATCTCACCACCATTAGTCCAATAGTTGTTGATACCACCGATAGGATTCTTGAAAGTCTGGAGAGTAAGTAAATCCTTTGTCTTGTTTACATAGTAGTTGAAGTCTACGCCCAAACGGTTGTTGAGCATATAAGCCTGCAAACCTACGTTGAACTTATGGTTAGTCTCCCACTTAATCTCATCGTTACCGATGTTGGTGAGCTGCAAGCCGATAGCATTGTAGTTGAAGCGTACTGCAGAAAGACTTGTACGAGCAGCATAGTTAGAGATGTCGTCGTTACCGCTCATATCATAACCTGCATTTACACGCAAATAGTCGATACCTGCATTCTTTGGGAACCAAGACTCGTTAGTCATAACCCAACCCAACTGTACGCTTGGGAACAAAGCCCATGCTACACCACAAAGGTCGAGGTCACCAGACTTAGCACCGAAACGGCTGTTAGCTTCAGCAGAGAGAGAAACAGTTGCGAAGTAACGGTTCATGTAGTTATAGTCAATATTGCCATACCACTGAAGGTTCTTCCAAACATCGTTGTTACCCTTGATGTGCTGATAACCAGAGCTTGCGCTAAGAGCAGGGTTCTTATCGTTGGTTGTAGTGTTATACTCTGTCTTCAAGTTGTTATCATCAAACGAGAAGTAGGTATACTTAAATCCACCAAAGGCAGCAAGGTTATGCTTGCCATACTGATGCTTCCAATCGATATGGGTATCGCTAACTACATTAATCTCCTTAGAGAACAAAGAAGCTGCCATACTTGTTACAGTACCGAGGTTAGAAATCTCAAACGAAGGTACACCAACGAATGGACGATGGTAGCGCTTAGAGTTACGGTCCAATGTATAGCTGAACATAGAAGTAAGGCTCAAGCTATTATTGATTGTCCATGTAGGTTCTACGCGAACATTGAAATAAGTATTCTCAGCCTTGTTCTTGTTGTCACCATTTGCATTATTAAGGATGGCAACAGGGTTAGCCAAACCATAACCAGAACCAAGCTGGCTATAGATATCATCATAGTCGCAAAGCAATGATGTGAAACCACCAACAATAGCGTTATACTGATAAGGGCTAACGATAGGAGCCTTAATCAACGACAAGAATGTTGGTGAGGTGATAGCACCTGCACTAAGGTCTTCCATAGCACCATCGTCAAACACCTTGCTGTTTGTACGGCTGATAGAGATATCAAACTTAGTGTTAAGGTTATAAAGAATGTTGATATCGGTATTGAAACGAACGTTCATACGGTCGAAATCATTATTCTTTGCTGTGCTCTCAGCCTTAACATAACCTACAGAGAGGTTGTACATACCAATATCATCACCACCCTGCACATTGATATTATAGTTCTGGGTCATGGCTGTGTCGTAAACATAGTCTGTCCAGTCAGTATCGTTGTGATATGTGTGATAATAATAGTTGTTAGGGTCATCGTTGAGGAAACGGAACGAGATAGGAGTATCACGGTTGATATTCTCTGGAACGGTACCAAGAATCTCGGTAGCATAGTTGCGATACTGCGAAGCATTCATCATTGTAGGCAACTGTGGTACGAGGCTAACACCTGCAGAGATGTTGGCATCAATGCGTGTAGCCATCGACTTACCACGCTTTGTTGTGATAAGGATAACACCATTACCACCACGTGCACCATAGAGTGCAGTAGCATTTTTCAACACCTTTACTGAAGCGATATCCTCAGGAGCGATGTTTGCAAGAATGTTGTTAATCTGACCGCTATGCAAAGACAAACGGTTTTGCTGCATATCCTGCTCTACTCCATCGACAACAATCAATGGCTGAGCATTAGCGTTGATAGACGACAAACCGCGAACAAACATTGTTGCACCAATACCAGGAGCAGCAGAGCGAGTTACGGTACGTACATCAGCACCAAGGATATTCTCAATATCTGATTCTATTGTTACGTCTTTAGCTTCAGCATCGAAGCCTGCCTGTGCAGTATATGTGGTTCCTTCTATATACATAGGACGGAACTTCTCCTTCATCATCAACACCTGGATATCTTTTTCAGTATCCTTAGCGTTGATAGCAACCTGCTGCGACATAAACGATGGTGAATGTACAAACAAGGTTGTAGCAAACTCAGGAACCTTGATAGTAAACTTACCGTCAGCACCTGTCATGGCAGAATATCTGTCATAGCCAAGCACCTTAAGCTGGATACCAGCAAGAGGTTTCTTTGAAACCTGGTCTACAACAACACCATGAAGCATGGTGGTAGCAAATTTATCTTTCACCACACGCTCACGTGTAGGTTTCTTGATAGACATCTCAACCTCGTCGCCCTCGTTTTCTGATTGGGCAAAGGCTGTTGGGCACAAGCCCAAAGAAATGGCACAGAGCGATAGTCTCAGACCATGCTTCTGTATATCGTTAATATATTTACGCTTCATAATTAGTTCTCCTTAGTAGCATTAGCTTCAAACTCTTCCATCTCTGCAGGCTTCATCAATATAGATATGATGCGGAAGTCGCGAGTGTATTTAGCCATCATTGGTTTGCTGAATACACCGAAGCTTGTTGTTATCTTCAAGTTAGGATAAATCTTGTCACCAAGTCCATAGTAAGCAACAGGGAATGTGAAAGTACCTACTGCTACGGTATCAACCTTGTTAGGGTTGTTCTCAACCTTCTGATTCAACTTCTTTGTCTGCAACTTACCCTTAGCGTCGCAATAGCTAAGTTCGAAGTTCAAGTTGTTAGCCTTACGGAACTTGTTGCCTTCATCATCTACACCTAAGTCTTCACTTGGAGCCAATACCAAATATATATTATATGTAGTAGAGAGCACGTCATACAATTTAACATCCATCTGTGGCTTACCCAATCCACTCAAAGGAGCAACCCAAAGATATCGAAGGCTGCTTTCGTTATCATATTGAGGCTTATAACCAATCTCCTCAAACAGGTCTGAATTTACCAAAACAGTAGTAGTAGCACCTGTCCATACTTTGCTAGTATAAGGAGAAATCGTTAATGGTTTTGCCCATGCTTCCCATGGATGGAAAGCCAAAGAATCTACAATACGGAACTCACCATTACTCATCTTCGACTTGCTGATGGTATGCGACATTATCTCCTCAGGGTTAGTGAAATACCCATCAGTTGTAGACTTCAATGTATCATAAGGTTGCTTGCCTTCTTCCTTGAGCCAATCGTTGTAGTAGTTGTTATTGTTATAAAAGAGATCACTAACAACACGCAGCACAGCCATAGAGTCAGACTGATAAGCAGGATCGATAGTTACAGTAGAAGTTGGTGCAGAAGTTGTAGATGTAGCTTCATTAAGATCCTGTGCAGAAGTAGTAGCGATATAGTTGAAGTATTTCTTCACCTTATTATATTGTGCCACCCAAGCTTCGTTTGTTGGAGCAAGCATAGTATACGAGCTATCCTCTTTGCTCACCTTAGCTTTCAACATATTGAAAGCTGTATTAGTAACAATCATTACAGAGTCGATGTAAGTCTGCTTACCATTTATAGTAGGACCAAGCACACTATTCTTTGTATCAAGGGTCTGAATCTCGTAATGCTTGAAGTATTTTACTACAGAGTCAATATCAAGTCCAGTTGCAGATGTTGCCTGCTCATAGATGTTTGGATAGAACTGTGCAGCACCATTAAGGATATGCATAATACCATTAGCGCTTGGCTGATTAAGAGTTGTGATGTTCAAACCATCATAGGTATACGCACCATCACCAACGAAATCATACGACTTCTCGTTCAACACCTTAATACGCTCATCGATAGCACCAGAAATCACATGGTTGTAGTCTGCGATGTGATTCTTTACAAACTCCTTCAGAAGCTTAGTACTGTCTTCTGCCATCAAAGCTTGTGCATCGAAGGTACCATTAGCAGGAGCCCATACAGTATAGAAGTGCGACTGAGAAAGAGCTGCATCAAAGCCTGCCTTCTTTACCAAAGCGGCAAAGTCTGACAAGTTCTCATTCTGCGATATATTCTCCCACAAGGTCTTATCTGCCGACATGTTGCCTGTAGAAGGAGTCTCGTTATAGTCGGAGAAATCGGAGCATGATGTTGCCGCAAACATAGCGGCAACAATCATAGTTCCTGTTTTGAATATACTTTTCATATATTAATATCTTTATTTTTTAATACCAATCTTCTGAGTACATATTGTTGTCAACAACGTTGACTGGTACAAACTCTACGAAGTCGAGCTGCCACTTAAGGTCAGAGTCGTCATTGATAACGTTCTTGAAGCGGAACCAGAAGTCATCGCTCTGCTTAACGTTTACACGACCAAGCACACGGCGCAAAGTTACGATACCATCACCACGGCAGTTCTTTGTTGTCTTAGTATCACCATCCCGTTCTACGTGACCGCAGAAGCTGTAAGGACCACGCATATAGCCACGGTTCTTCATAGCCTCGTCAGAAGCTACACCTTGGTCATCTTCTACATAGAAAGCTGTCCAACCTATACGTGGGTCAGTTTCTGAAATACGAACATCGAGAGGAATGCTCAACGCTGTCATCTCCTGAACATTCTTTGAAGTACCCCAATAGAACTGCATCATACCACCATGTCCCATAGGAGAATAGAACAAGCGGAATTCATACAAGCCTGATGGTACTGGAGGCAACTTGACAGCCAAATCATACTGTCCCCATCCCTGGAAAGCATCTGCCTGGTATGCACGATATTCGCCCTTTACATTATAGCGAAGCTTTGTCTGCTCACCATTGTAGCAGATTACATTATCGAAATAGTCTACAGGGAAAGCCAAACGAGCACCGCTACCACCACCATTCAATGCAGAAACCTCATTCATAGACATATAGCGGAAGCCATTGTTGATGAACTCTGGCAAGAATGTAGTAGCCTCGAAACGAAGACGCTCATTCAATACACCCTTAGGAACCTGCTCGTTGTATACCAACATATCCTTGATTGGGTGAATATAACCATTGTAAGCAGAAATATCCTGACGCTCAATTTCAACACCAGCAAATTTGAGTACATGGTTAGTACCACGTGTACCTACCTCATTGGTAAGTGTATTGAAAGTTTGGTAGCGGTTGATATAAAGAGTCTTGCCTGGCTGTGGCTCCCAAATCTTCATAAGAGTGTTAGGAAGCATTGTCTGATAGTAGTCGTAAGGATCAGCACCATTCACATAGTTCCACTTACTTGTAGCTACAGGTACACCAGACTTATTCTCAAATACCAACTGGTCTTGTGCCATAGAAGCATATAGAATATGGTATGCTACAAACATATTCAAGGCATTGAAACGATTAGTATAGTCGTTGCCTGTGCTTACGCTCAATCCCTTTTCATTGATATAATCATACCATGCTGCAGCTCCACCATACTCTTTATTAGCATAAGCTACGAGATCATCGAAGCTGTTGATGCCGTGGGCCTTCAACACTTCATCGCTCTCTGCAAATACGGTGAAGCCAACTTTACATTCTTCTGGGCAATAGAGTTCGCTACCATTGGTATCATTGACATCAGCAGGCTTAGTGAACTTTGTTGTACGAGTACCATCAGCGAGTTTACGATACTTTATAGACTGTGCAATAGAGTCTGCAAGACCTGTCTTATGCAAAGCTTCACTAAAGATGCTGTAACCTTCCAAACGCTCGAAGGTATCGCCAAGCAAGCGTGAGGTACGAGGCACAACATTGTTTACCTTATGAACCAAACCATTTGTAACCTCATTATCTTCGCTGATAATGGTAGCAACATCGTTCAATACAGTATTACCAAGGCTGTCTACCTTTGAAGATATAGGACGACCAAGCATAGTTGTGATAGTAGCACCACTGCCACCCATAGAGATGATGTTATAAAGACCGTTTGTCAAGTGATATTTTGCAATATCAAGACAAAGGCTATCGCTAAGTCCCTCGAGTGAATTAGCGGTCATACCATTATGCTCGATGGTAGCCTCAGAGTCGTTATAAAGGCTGTCGATATAATGTGCTACGCCCTCATTGGTAGGAGCATAGCAAGTATACTGACCATACGAAGCCATCATTCTGTCCAAACCTACGCGGTTGAGGATGTAGTTGAATGATGTAAGAGTGCTATCTTTCTCAATGAAAGTCTCGATGGTCTCGCCAGTAAAGGTATAGAGGTTCGACTCATCTGGCTCCTTGTTACAAGAGCCGAGAGCAACCACAGCGGCGAGAGCGCCGAAGCCTAATTTTAAGATTTTAGTATTCATATATTTTATCTCCTCCTTTTAGTAGTTCTTCTTATATTCATCATCTGCCTTGTATGCAGGGTTCTGATGCAACTTTTCGTTTACATCAATATCGCTCTGGTTGACAGGCAAATATAGATATGGCTCTGTACGCATCTTAGCAGCAGCTGCAGCACCACCAGATGAATATTTTCTTGTAACGAGGTTCAAGAATTCAGTGTTATTGCGAACAAACTCCTTGCCTTCTTCCTGCTGCTGATAGAGAGTCTTGCTATAGTCGATACCCTCTACCTGGCGATAATTGTAACGCACAAGGTCGTACCAACGCTTACCCTCGAAGCAAAGCTCGCGCAAACGCTCTTGAAGAACCAAGGTCTCTACACTTGAGCGCGTCTTGTAATAGCTAAACTTCAAAGAGTCTGTAGCAAGGTTTCCGCTATACAACGAACGGCTATTAACAGCCTGTACGAGGTTGAAAGCCTGACGCAACTGTACATCTTCGTCTGATGCAGCAAGCTGAGTAAGAGCCTCTGCCTTCATAAGCATAACGTCAGTTAAGCGATAGAAGATGTAGTTCTGAGCAAAGCGGTCGTATGTACGACTTACTGCAGTCTTTCTATCTTCACCCTTACTACCTACAGGGTTTGAAATCAAAGCATTAGCAGCTATCATCTTACGAACATCATAGCTCTCAAGGCTGGTGTTAGGAGCAAACACATTATTTATAAAGCGAAGGTCGCCAGTCTGTGTGTATACAGGCTGTCCGCTACCGGCAGTACCGAAAATAGAAGCTGCTCTAACAAAGCCTGAAGGCGAGTTGTCCTTAGCATACTTGAAGTAATACTGGCAAAGAGCGGTATTAGAATTTGCTGTTCCATCAAACTGCAACTCGAAGATACTCTCCTCAGCATTTCCTTGAACAAAGATATTGTCAAAAGCCTTATTGGCATCAGCAATAGGATATTCCTTTGTATCTACCTCACCACGGTCAGCAACATGCTGTTCCTTCTTTGACTCAATTACCTTGTCGCAATATTCTACACACTTCTGATAGTATGTAGCGTCATGGTGTACAGAACCAAGCCAGAGATAGATATCAGCAAGAATAGCGTTGATACCATCCTTGTTTATCCATCCTGTTCTACGCCAATCAGTAAACGCTGTTGGGTCGAGAGCTGACTGCGAAGCCTCCTCAAGGTCCTTGATACAGAGAGTGAGTACTGAGTCTGGAGCAAGCTGAGGAAGGTTCATTTCCTGGCTACTGTTCATATAAGCCTTACCAGAATATGGTACATCGCGGAAGTTGCGTACCAAATAGAAGTAGCACAAAGAGCGCAATGCCAACATCTGAGAACGGTCGGTAGTATAGTCACCTTCTGTATATGAAGGGTCTACATCCATAACAGCCTTTGATCTGTCAAGCACGATATTACAGTTGTTGATAACAGAATACAAGCCACCCCATGTAGCGAAGGTGTTTGTAGTCTGCATATTCACAGCATCAATTTCAGTAAGTGCAGTAGGTATCGAACCTGTTACCGACGATACCAAGTTCAACTCATCTGAGCGGAAGTCGCCCCATACAATGAGTCGGCTCATCACATCAGCCGAAAGCATAGACTTATATGCGCCCTGCACCATCTGGTTGACATCCGACTTTGTTTTCCAGAAGTCCTGGTCAACAGTCTTGTCATCTGGCAAGAGTACGGTATCTACGCAAGATACCATAGCGAGGCTTGCCAATATGGTTGATATATATTTTTTCATTGTTTTCAATGTTTATATAGGTTGTGAGTTTATCAGAATCCTACGTTCAATGTTACAGTAAACGACTTAGCACGTGGTGTCTGTGAGTCATCGACAGCAACACCCCATCCTGCTACAGAAACTTCAGGGTCGGTACCGCTATACTTTGTCCAGCAATAGAGGTTGTTGACGCTGAGGTAAGCCTGAAGCTGATTCAAGCCAAGCTTCTTAATAACCTTCTTATCGAAGTTGTAAGCCAACTGCAAGTTGTTGAAACGAATATACGAACCATCCTCTACGAAACGGTCGGAAGCCTGATAGTTATAACCAGCATTGTACATAGCACGAGGAATAGGAGTGATATCACCATCCTTACGCCAACGATAGTTTACAGTAGCGCACTGGTTGTAAGTGGTATACATGTTCTCAAGGTTCATACGAGCAAGGTTAACAACCTTGTTGCCGAAACGATAGTTGAAACGTGTCTTCAAGCTCCATCTTCCATACTTGAATGTGAAGTTGAAACCACCCTGTACCTTTGGCAATGAGTTGCCGAGATATACGATATCAAGAGCGTTGATCTGACCATCGTGGTTGATATCCTCGTAGATAGCATCACCACCCTTGAATGAGTATGTAGAGCTACCGTCAGAATAGTTGTAAACAACATGCTGTGGGTGACCCTGACTTGTCATCAATACCTTACCATCAGAACCAAGAACTACAGGGAATGTCTTGCCTTCTGCCAACTGGCTGTTAATCCAAGCCTCATAGTCAGAAGCTGAGAGACCATGCTCCTTCTGATAGTTCTCAAGGTATTCGTAGCTATACTGGTAAACGCCCTTATAGCGGAAACCATAGATAGAACCAATAGCGTTACCTACCTGCACACGATTGGTGTAACCAGTAGCCTTTTTGCTTGAAGGACGTGTTGTTGCACTCCACTCGGTGTTGATAGCATCGAGCACACGCTGATCCATCTCCTTAATCTCATTGTAGTTCTGAGCCACGTTTAAGCTGGCATCCATAGAGAACTTACCAAGCTTGATAAGACGCTTACCCGAAATGTTAAGCTCCCATCCCTCATTGTTCATCTTACCAACGTTAGCGTATGAAAGGCTACTGTAACCTGTTGTTGAAGGAATCTTCACACCTGTCATAAGCAAATCCTTAGTATTCTTGGTATACCAGTCGAAGTCAACTTCTACGCGGTCGTTGAACAAACCGAGGTTGAAACCAAGGTTTACAGATGTAGTCTTCTCCCAACGAAGATCGTCGAGCTTCAAACCATCGATACTTGCAACAGTGAATGTGTTGTTACCATTACCATATGAGCCTGCACTTGTATTATATGTAGAATAGAACAAGTAGTCGGCGCTTGGAGCCTTACCATTGATACCCCAGCTGGCACGGAGAGCCAACATAGAGAGGAACTTGTCGCGGAGAGGCTTCATGAATGATTCATCAATGATGTTGTAACGGAAAGAAAAACCAGGGAAGTAAGCCCACTTGTTCTTAGGACCAAACTTAGAGTCGCCATCAGCACGGAGAGAGAATCCGAGGTTGTAGCAACCTTTATAAGAAAAGTGTCCATTATAGAGGGCATACTGTGAGTTAGAACGGCTGTTACCACTTGTCATCGACTCCAAAGCACCAGGAACAGTTGGCGATGTGATACCATCAGGCAAAGAGTATTCAGAGATATACTGGTTGTTGCTCTTCGACTGTGTCATCTCATAGCGGAGAAGCATAGTAGCAGACAAGTCCTTGTTCTTGAAGTGAGGAGTGTATGCAAGTTCTGCACGTGCACTCATCTGGAAACGGTTCGACTCAGTATTTGTAGACTGGTTATAGTTCTTGTCGCTCCACTTGTTAGTTGTCAAAGCTGCAGGATAGTATGTAGGTAGCGAGTGAGCATAGATATCGAAGTCTACTCGACCTGTGAAAGTCAAACGTGACTTATCAGAATCAATACCAAGAAGTTCGTACTTCAATACGAAGTTAGGAGTGATACGATATGTCTGGTCTTTCTTCCATGCCAAGTTAGCAATAGCAACAGGGTTGCCAAGGTCGCGAATCTTTGTCATCTCAGAAGATGAGTAGTTACCTGTATAAGGTGACTCTCCTGTTGGAGCAACAGGGTTCATGAGATAATACTCATTTGTGTTGCTGCCATCAGAATTCTGACGATAGATACTCATGTTAGGAGCCAACTTCTGTGCAATACCAAGAAGTCCTGAATAGTTCTGGTCGTTGTTGGTATATGTCAACGCAAAGTTGGTAGAGAACTTGATACGGTCACTCACGTTGTAGTCGAGTACCAAACGTGTAGAGAAACGATCGAGCTTCTGCTTGATAATAGAACCTGTCTGATGGTCGTAACCTGCAGAGATACGGAACTGTGCCTTCTGACCACCACCAGTGAGGTTGAGGTTATAAGAGTGCATCTGTCCGAACTGCTTTACTTCCTTCACCCAGTCAGTATTGTTGTTCCAGTTCTCATATTCAGCCCAGCTCTGGTCGTAGTTGAGCTCAGCAATATTTGTTGTAGCTGTTGACGACTGCTTAGGATTATAGAAAGCTTCCTTCATCAGCATGGTGTAGTCGTCACCATTAAGGAGCTTATATCCATCAGGCTGCCATGTGCCAGTAAACTTATACGAGAAGTTCACACGTGTCTTACCACGAGCACCACGCTTGGTGGTAATCTGGATAACACCATTAGAACCCTTAGAACCCCAAACAGCTGTAGCAGCAGCATCCTTCAAAACCTGGATGTTGGCAATATCTTCAACGTTTACAGAAAGCAACGACGCATACTGCTCTTCAGTAGCTGAACCGAAGTCGAAGGTCTCGTCAGGGTTATCGAAGATACGGTCATCGACAACGATAAGTGGCTGAGCATCACCATTGATAGTGGTAACACCACGAAGACGCATGGTAGTACCAGAACCAAGGTTACCTGAGTTAGACACGATGTCAAGACCGGCAATCTCACCCTGCAAAGCTTCGTCGGCAGAGGTAAATGCCATACCCTCGACATTACTCATATCGAAAGTCTGCTGAGCAACAGAGATCTCACGCTTAGGGATGAACAAACCACCCGAACCTGCACGTGAGCCCTTTACAACGACCTCTTTAAGAGTGTGGTCGTCGGCATCAAGCATGATATCGAAAACATCCTTGTCGCCCACAGGGATAGTCTTAGTTTTGTCGCCAACGAATGAGATGCGCAACTTATTCTTTGGGCTCTTCACTTCCATAGAGAAGTTACCGTTGAAGTCGGTCTGCGCAGCTGAGACGATACGGTTGTTGGCATCAATCTCTGTGATGTTTGCCATCATCACAGGACCCATATGGTCGTTGACCGTACCTGATATACGCTTGCTTTGCGCCATCATTGACATGGTGGCGGCACAAAGGCAAGCTGTTAGCAATATTCTTTTATTAGACATAATGATTGGTCTTTAGCGTTTGTTACTTTCTTTTAGCACCAGTAGCTTTAGCACCAGCATTCACAACAGAAGGCTTCCATGTAGGATTACCAGTCTTCTTATCCTTGAAAAGATAGAATGGCTTAGAAATCTCATGAACAGCACAGAAAGAAGATGTTGTGATAGCTGTAGCACTCAGGGCTGAACTATTAAACCAGTAGTCGCGAGCCATAGCGTTGGTAACCTTGCCTGCAGCATTGGCATCTACAACATGCTGAATATCTGCACCATCGGTAACGACAATCTTATCGTTGCCGCCACTAACCTTAATCTCGCGTGCAAGACCAAGCTCGTTGGTAGCCAAAGTCTGATATGTGCCACCCTCTACAGTCTTATCTGCATAGAGAGAGATACTCTGGAAATGGTAGCGAACGAACTCTCTAATAGCCTTAATCTGCTCCAATACCTCAGCACGAACATTGTCTGGAGCTTCGTCACCATACTCCTCGAAGAGAGCCTGAATTTCCGACCAACGTGGTAGACCATTAGCATAAGCCTCTTCCATAGCTGCATTGTCTGGAGCATAGAGAGTATAGTTGTAGGTATTAAACATCTTAACATTCTCGTCCAAGCAAGCCTTCTTAATAGCGTTCTTACCTGTACCGTATGTAGAAGTAAAGATGATATACTGATCTTGTTCTGTAGTACCGAATGAGTTTGTTTCATCAGAGATTCCTGCCCACTTCAAGATGTCGGTAGCAGAGAAACCTGCGCAAGCCTCATAGAATTCTGAGAACTGGTCATTATTCTTAAGAGTCTTGGCAACACTATTCTGTGGAGCCTGAATGATATTGCTTACTCGGAAAGCAGTACCGTTCTTCTCATTGTAAACAGCCTTGATAACAGAAGGAGCAGCGCCATTGTCAATCTGAGCACCACTTACTATAGAGCTACCAGCCTCGCCATTACCCTGGAGGCAAATCTCACCACCATGCTTGGTCTTATAATATTTGTTATGACCAAAGGTCTCTCCTGACTCCATCAATACAGTATGGTAGTTCAAGATATCTACCAACTGGCTTGAACGCTGAGTAATATCAGCAACCTCACCAATGCGATCGCCTAATGTACCAGTAGCTACATCATAATAATATCTGTCGCAACGTACTGTAGGGTTCTTCTTTTCATTATAATAGAAATGGAGAACTTCTGGCTTCTGATGACCAAGTGATGTTGGGTCGATATAGTAAGCATTGAAAGCTTCGTCCTCAGGGATAAAGAATGCGTAGTTTGCACTCATAGCCAAGAGGTAGAACTTAAAGTCTACTCCAAGATACTTACGGTCCTGAATAGCCCAGTTCATGATTCTCATATCTGGATATGAAGAAGCAGGAGCAAGCACTGCCTGATACTCATCAGGAGCAATCATATCTTTAAGGATATAGATAACACCATTGTTGGCAATCTTGATATCATACTTGCCATCAGAGTTCTTCTTCAAATAGTCGAGGTTCATACCCATGTTCTCGCTGGCATCGTTGATGATGCTTTCGAACTTGCTTGGTACAGTCTCAACGAAAGAGTTCTTCTGAAGGTTCTTGATGAAAGCAGAGATAACCTGTGGGTTCTTAACATACATAGAGTCAAGGTTCTCCAAGAGGTTAGCCTCGGTATTATCCTTGGTACCATAGATATCAATAAGGAATGCACCACTACCACCAGGAAGGAAATACTTCTTGATAGCAGCATCGCAAGGAACAAACATTGCACCCATATCGGTGATGCTATAGTCGATGCTTGAAGAATTGGCATGAGCAGGATAATACTGATTCCATCCTGGATCGTATGACAAATAGCGACCCTGACCCATAGTGTTGCCAGAAGGATCTACTACGAGTGAAGCATTCTGAGAACGTGAGCTGAGGTAACGCACCTGATAGATAGAGTCAATAGTAGGAACATTGTTGGCAACAGCCCAGTCGTTATACTGGTTTGTTGTTGCGGCATCATAATAAGGTGCAGCAAAATAGTCGACCATACGACTAAAAATGCTTGTCTCGTTTTCATCTCTCAACACCTGCGCCATGTTACCTGGAGGCAAAAGCACATCCTGCAACTGCTGGATATAACCGTTCATACAAGTGATGTCGCGGTTGATGATACGGTCGTTGAAGATATAAGCAGGCTTAGAAGCTTCGTCGTAAGCTTCGCCAGTAAGAATGCTAAAGTCGCTATTCTCACCAACAGTAGTAATGTTGTTATTCACCATCTGCTCACGAGTGAAGTGAACCATCATAGGACGGGTGTTGTCGCTAACTACATCAATACCGGTCTGGTAATACTTTTTCCACCAAGAGTTGTTGGCAGGCATCTGAGCAGCATCATAGTAGTGTTCAAGGCGTTCAATAACACTTACTGATGTAGGGTGCTTAAGACCCAAACCAGCAGTGATACCATCTGTACCACCACTAACGTTGGACAACATACTTACCAACAAGGCATTGTCAATCATAGAAGAATACAAAAGAAGCTTCTTCTGCGAATTAGACAACTCCTCATAACTGGTTACACCCCACTTGTTGCTTTGGAAGAAACGCTCGAAAGCTTCATCGTTAGCAGGGAACACGGTTTTACTACCTGTACGAGAGAGAGTAGATGAATAGTTCAAATCGTCAACCAGACGAAGATACGTTTTAAAGGTACCTGTCAGATGGTCTGGATTTGGGTTCTTCAACTCCTCATAGATACTGCCACCCAAGCTTGCAGGCTTGTGATCAGAATCCACAGGTTCATCCTTGTCTATGCACGAAGTCATCAAACCAGCGCATATCAAAGAGATACTAATGAAGAATTTTTTCATTGGTTTTACGATTTATGATTTGTTTTCTTTAGTTATCAGAGAGAATATCTATATATGCTGAAGTGGTAAACTATCAGGCATTATTAAGGTAGATATTAGATTTCAACATGCAAAATAACTAAAAAAAAGAGAAATAAACAAATAAAATTCCTACGAATAATAGGAAGTTCAACTCTCAACTCCCCAAAAAATCATAAATCAAAGGTTAAAATCATAATGCTTAGTTTAGTCAAGCGTTAAATAATAAAAATCCACGTTTCTCTTAGCGAGCATTTTCCAGCTAAACAATGAACAAGCATCTATGCAATAAACGAAAAAGAGCCGCCCTACTTGAGGACGGCTCTTTATATTGATTATAGAAAATATTCTAAAATCTGAAAGAACTAATATTTAATACGGATTACTTAACGATAACCTTCTTGCCATTTACGATGTAAAGACCCTGTGGGAGCTTAGCTGCATTGTCAGCAACCTTAACACCTGTGAGAGTGTAAACACCCTTCTGGATCTTAGCTACAGGCTCAGCGATGATACCCTTAACACCAGTTACAACTACGTTAGCGTTCTTGATAGCATCCTCGAGCTGATAGTAAGCTGTCATCTTCTGTGAAGCAGTCTCAGCAGCCTGAGCATACTCTACAGCGTGACCGAGGTTGATGTAGATGTTACCATATGTAAGGTCTGTCTTAGACTCTACAGTTGCATCATTTTCAAAGCTTGCAATAGACTGGTACATAGCAGCACCCTTCTCGAGTGAAGCAGCAAGAGCTGCAGCAAGATCAGTATCAAACTTAGCCTTAGGACCCATATAGCGCAAGTGGTTACCACCGAATGTGTACTGGTTGCAGCAAGTATTGTTCAAAGCATTGAAACCAAGTTCGATGCTTGTTTCTGCCTCATCAGCCTTATCGTAAACTACAGCGTAAATCTCAGGATAATAACCTACGTTGCGGTTTGTATGAATCATGTGAGCTGCGATAGAGTCTGCACCTTCTGTGAGCTTACCATAGTAGAACACACCACTGTGAGTATTGCGATCACCATCTTTTCCAGCATTTTCGTTGTAGCAAATAGTCTGGCAAGACAATACATAAACACCTGACTTCAAAACATTTACCTGCTGAGCTACGCTATTCTTTGGGAAGTATGTATATCCCTTCCATGAACAAACAAAAGTACCATTCTCATAGTTCTTGTTAGAACCACCCTTCCATTTAGCATTTCCATCTTTATCCATAACGCCATTCCATCCTGTAGGGATAGAACCCTTTTTAGCACCTTCGAAGAATGGATTAACGAGCTGGATTTCTGAAGGATTATTGAAAGCAGCTGTAGTAGACTCGAATGCAGACTGAGCATCAGCAAGTTCTGTCTTAGCATCCTTCATCTGCTGAGCGAGTTCCTCGTTGTATTCAGCAGTAGTTTTGTTGATTAGACCCTGAGCCTTATCGATAACAGCCTTGAAAGTAGCCTTGTCGCCATTAGCGTTAGCTGGTAAATTGATACTTTCGTTAGCCTGTGCTATCTGAGCCTTAAGATCTGTATAAGGAGCGTTCAAGCTATAGTAAGTCTGGATAGCAGAACGAACGATACGCATGCTCTGCATCAAAGAGTCAGCAGCTACATCGAAGAGTTCAGCACCTGGCTGAAGAACAGAAAGTTCATTATAAACAGCCTGATACTTAGTAGTAGTATCGTTCAACTCAGCCTTACCCCAAGGATATTCAGCCTTAGCAGAAACAACAACTGCAGAGTCAAGCATAACCTTAAGAGCATTTGCCTGTGTAGCGATAGCCTTAAGAGAAACATAATCTTCAACATATTTCTGCATCTCACCATTAGCGTTGTCGCCAACAATACGGAGAACAGGAGTCTGCATAAATACCAGACCACCAAGTTTATTGTCTACAGAAGTAGCAGGATGCCAGAAACCAGCATTAAGAGTATCACCCTCAGCAAGAGTGCTCATAACGAAATGACGCTCAAAGTTGCGCTGATCGAGGTTGAAGCTTACAGAGTCATTACCAATAAATACCTTAGCACCTTCTACTACGTATGTATAGTCTGGAGTGTTTCGTAATGCAGAGGATGTACCAGCCATACGGTATCCCTTAGACTCGCAAGAGAAGAAATACTTACCAGCAGGCATTTCCTTAACGATCTTTGCAGTACCTGCAGGAAGATTGAAAGAGCCCTGAATATAGTCACGGATATATGGATCTGAAGAAGGATCGTGGAACCAACGAGTACTACCCTCTACATACCAGTCACCATATGTACCATTAGCCTTCTGAAGCTTTGTTGTCCAAAGCTGCTTGCTGTTGATCATGCTTGATACATCATAAGAGTTAGCATCGAGGAAATCATTCTCAGCCTCAACAAAGCTCTTAAGAGTTTCTTCTGCAGATGCAACGTCATCCATTTCTGAAGTCTTAAACAAAGCTTCTACACCCTCTAAAATGCCAGAAAAATCATCGCGACCATTGTTGAAGTCATCAATAGCGAGAAGTGACTTTGCATACGCAATTTCCTTATCAGCAATACGAGAATCGTAAACCTGCTCTACTTCATTTATTGAGATATCAGAAATCTGTGTACCCTGAGCCAACTGACCAAAGCTAACAACGATATAACCAGTAGAACCACCAGTAACAGTATCAGTGAAAGAATAAGAATAGCTTGTCCACTCTGCAGAGATAGCATCTGTTGTTGCTACCTGCTGGAAGCGGTCTGCAGTCTTGCTTGTAGTACCATCTGCGTTGGCGAAAACGTCAACATAGTTAGATGTCTTCTGAGTGATAGAAGAAGTTGTTGGGTCTACACCCTTCATCTTAAATGTGATGACATAACTCTTACCAGTCTGGAAAGGAACAGCCTGATACATATAGTTGCCTGTAAGATCGGCAGCAGCATCAGCACTCTGGATAACATTACCACCATCCTGAGCAGCACCAGTCTCGATTGACCAATAGTCTGGGCTAAGAGCTCCGTCAGCATAGTCTTTCCAACCATCGTAGTTGGAAGAGAAATTACCGTTGGTAAGAATATTATTACCAACTACCTTAAACTTTGCATCGTGAGTATAAACATAGTCGCCTTGATTGTAAGCGAACGATGTCATGGCACACATGATAGCAGCGAAAGAAATAAGTAATCGCTTGTTCATACGTTTTGTTTTTAAGTTATTAATTTAGGTATTATTTTTCTTAGTTCGTTAGAAGAATATATTGGTGCAACAACACCCAATAACATGATTCTGCTGCAAAATTAAATAAAAAAGCGACACTCACAAAGTATTTTTCTTCTCATTTTTGGAAAATAATACACTATGAGTGTCGTTTTATCAAAATCTATAGTAAAAAATCATTTTTTGCGCTTTACCTTCTTAATTGCAGCCTTGGTAACTATCTTAGGTTCAGCTTTTAATGTTGCAGCTATTATAGATGCCATCTGCTTGGCTCCACTCTCATTAGGATGAATACCATCGCGTTGCATCTGCTTGCCATCGTTATCCTTGAAAGCAGAATGAAGGTCTATCACCTCAAGTTTATTCTTCTGAGCGAGCTTATATATAATAGGTGTAATACCATTAACAATTACGCTATCGTTGATAGTCCTCGTAGGTTTGAAAGCGGGAATAGGAGTAGCAATACAAATTCTTGGCTTTGCAGGCAATGCTTTTAGCGAGTCTATCATCTGCTGCATATCAGCCTCATATTCATTACCGTACTTCCAGTTTATATCTTTTGAGTCGTTGGTGCCAAGCTTTATAACCACGATGTTAGGATTGAAAGCCAAGGCATCCTTCCATGCCAACTCCTTCATATATGGATGGTCACCCTTGTTGAGCATAGTGCGAGCGCTTACACCGAAGTTCTTCACATAATAGTCTTTACCCAGCATCTTCTGCAACTGAGCAGGATAACCATTTACCTCTGCCATATCGATACCTGAGCCATCGGTGATGCTATTGCCAATACAAGCTACACGTTTAGCGTCTGCCTTAGGCGAAGGAAGATTCTTTAGCCATGTAGTAAGCTCGTAGAGCATTTGGTCGTGGTAGGTATAGTTGCGACGGAAGCCAAAGCCATGACCACCAGAAGGATAGATGTACATAGCACATTTGTTACCACATTTGCGCATAGCTTCATAATACTTCATACCATTAGTCAATGGTGGCACCACTCTATCGTCAGCTGCCATAAGCAGAATGGCAGGAGGAGTGAGGTGACGACGCACGGCATTATAGTTAGACCATTCTTTCACCAATGCTTTGTCATTTCTACCTTCGCCAAGGAATCCTACACAAGAACCTTTGTGTGTTTTGCGTTCGTCCATAGAGATAACAGGATAAACCAAGATAGAGAAGTCTGGACGAGCATAGAAAGGAGCATGGGTGCTAACAGAAGAAGCAAGGTGTCCACCAGCAGAGAAGCCCATGATACCTACATCATGAGGATTAATATGCCATTGGGCAGCACTGTCTCTAACAGTCTTTATCGCATTATAAGCATCAGAGAGCGGAATATTGCGGTCGCCCTTTGGCATACGATATTTCAATACGCATAGTGCAATACCTTGTTTATTGAAATACTCAACCCAGTCGTAGCCTTCGTGATTCATAGCAAGATGCGAATAGCCACCACCAGGACAATCAACTACAGCCCTACCCGATGGATTTTCCGGTAGGAATACTTCGAGTGTAGACTCGCCATCGGCAGAGTTTACAATCTTTAGCTTGCGTGCTGTCTGCGCATTGGCGCAAGCAAGCAACATTGGCAAAGCCAACGCTAATAGAATTAGTCTTTTCATTGTTTATGTTTAGTTTTTAGTTTTGATTATTATCTTTTGTTCTGAAGTTATAGAAGTTAAAGAAGTTATCGCTCCCGTTGGTCGCTAGAAGTTAAAGCCAATAGTCTTTTTGCTATAGTTTTCAGCAGGCTTTTTAGCCATAAGACATATGGCTTTAACTTCTTTAACTCCTTTAACTTCTTTAACTTCTCTCATATGCGAAACTTTAGTCTTTTATCATTCATATTCGCCCATCATCCACTTCAATGCATTGATACGCTTTATACCATCATAGTCGGCAACAGGATCATCATCGAGAGTAAGGATGTACTTAGGGTATTGATCGTTAATTTGTTGCAACGAAGCCAATTCTCTCTTCAATGTTGATTCGTCTCTAACTGTTGCTGCAACTTGATAGTATGCGATATTGTTTTCATCAATAGCCACAAAATCAACTTCAAGGTTGTCATTCTTACCTACATATACTTTCTTTTGACGATGCAAAAGTTCCAAATAGACAACATTCTCCAAGATACGACCAGCATCAAAAGAACGAGAACCAAGAAGCATCCTACGTAAACCAATATCAACAAGATAGTATTTACCAAGAGTTTTCAACAATTGTTTACCCTTGATATTATATCGTTTGGCTTCATAAACAAAGAATGTTTCACAAAGAGAGTTTAGATATCGCTCCACAGTTTTTTGATCTATCTTTCTTCCATCAGCCGTCATAATATCAGCGATTCTCTTTGTAGACAATATGTTGCCAATATTATCAGCTGTGAATCTAATAACACTTTCAAGCATCATAACATCGGGCAATCGCTTACGACTCATTATATCTTTTACCACAATTGTATTGTAGAGTCCTGTAAGATAATCACTAACCTCAGAATTGGTATTCAATTCCAAGGTATATGGGAAACTACTCCTTGTTATATAGTCATTGTAGGCTTTCTGAAGATTATCATATTCGCCTGTACCGTCAACATACTCTTTAAACGACAATGGCTGCATAGCAATCTCAATATATCTGCCAGACAACAAGGTTGCTATTTCACTCGAAAGCATATAGGCATTTGAACCTGTGATATATATATCTACATTAGGCTTCAAATTCAGGCTATTTATTATATCAGGAAAATCTTGCACATGCTGAATTTCATCAAAGAAAAGATAGTTCATCTTATCTTCAATGAGCAATGGCTTGATATAAGCATACAGATTCTTTGGATTACGAAGTTCAAAGTTGTCATAATCTTCAAAGTTCAGGTATACTATTTGGTCGGTAGAAACTCCTTGCTCTTTAAGCCAATCACGATAGATTTCCATGATGGTAGACTTACCACATCTACGTATACCTGTGATAACTTTTATCAGATTCTTATCTTTAAAAGCTATCAGTTTATTCAAATATGAGGCTCGTTCTATGAGTTTCATTGCTTAATCATTATATGTTATGCTGCAAAGATACATTATTTTACGGACAATTCATCCTAAAAAGTAGTTATTTTCAAAAGTTTTAGGACGATTTATCCTAAAACTTTCCATTTTCACACACTTTTAGGACGAATATTCCTAAAACTTTTCTATTATTAACTAAAGTTTCGCATATGAGAGAAGTTAAAGAAGTTAAAGCTATGATAAAAACAATTGGGCAGAACATCACTGCCCCGCCCAATCTAATCACCTAACTTTTTCTAAAAATTAATAACCATACTTTGGTTACATTAATCTACTTATGAAACATGAATTATTGTAAAAATAATAACTATACTGCACCATCGAGACCTTCTCCTTGTTGTTCGGTAGTCTGTTGCGACTT
>ERZ1026854.23-NODE-23-length-135627-cov-18.690386_pt1 | contig 135627 bp, 112 predicted proteins | sample MGYA00380157_ERZ1026854 | MGnify/ENA primary metagenome ERZ1026854 (study PRJEB33269, sample SAMEA4719793) | human gut metagenome | biome: human-associated habitat; feature: organic feature; material: feces | place: Cameroon | collected 2013-10 ...
GAAAAAACATTCAAGTAAACTTGATGTTTTTTCACTCGTTTGCACTATCTTTGCAGAACAAAGGAAAACTTCAAGATTATGACAGAGAATATAAAGAGAAGATAAATCATACAAATATCTCAAGCAATTATTAACTTAAACCCTCAAACTATGAATTTGAAAAGATTAAATTTAAAGAGTTTTTTAGGCATTATTACCGTTTGTTTTATACAAGGAGTATGCCTTAGTTGTTCAAGTGATGACAATGAAACTACTTCTAACCACGCATCACTTGCAGGAATATGGCAAGGTGATTATGCTCAGTGGGTCATTCAACCTGATGGTACATACGAGGTAATCAACGAAGTTATTTATATTATACAATATCCTGGAGAAAATGGGGAAGCAGGAAAGTCAAGTGAATATATCGAATGGGAAGGTAGTGGCAAAATCATCTACAATGGCAATAGTTCTCCTTTAATTATCGAAACTGGAGAAGGAAGCCTTACCATTACTGACTATAAAATAGAACGTGACAAAATTACACTAAAGATGCAAGGCGAAACGGTTATTCTTAATAGAAGGTCTGCTTTCAAAAATGAAGCACCTAAACAACTGAAGAATTGCCGTTTTAACTGCGAAATAGACAAATACTACAACCTTTATTTCGACAAGACAGGTAAGGCGCTCTTCGCAAAGGGTTGTGAATGGGATAATTTGATAGAACCTATAACATATAATTACACTAAAACAAGTCAGAATACTGCAGCTTTGACTTGTAGCTTTGCTAGGAAATTCATGATAAAGAGTAATTATATGAAATATGAGATACATAAATATACCTTGACTTATGATCTTGAATTCAGAGGCACTTGTACTGAAAACGGAATAGACAAGATGTATTATGGAAAAACTATAGCAGAAGAAAAAATTGAGTATGAAATGTATGACGAAAATGGAAATTTAATTTCTTCTTCTTCTTCTTCAACAATAGATAGTGGATATAAATATTTTGCTATCAGAAACGAATAAATACTAGCAACAACTCATATATGGCAAAATCCCCAGCAACAAAAAAGTTGCTCGGGATTTTATATAAATATTAAATTATAGTGTTTCGGAAATAAGGTAAATAAAAAACGATTATGAAAATAAAACTTTTAAAGAACGTACTAGTGCTTATTAGCATAGTTAACACAACCAATGCATTTGCACAAGAAAAAGTAGAGTGGATAATGGAGCCACGCCAACTAAAATATGAAGTGGCAGACCTCCATCCATACGAGATTTGGAGTAGTGGAATCTTTGATGCTTTAGAGTACAAGCCAAAGAAATGGGCATCGAAAAAAAGCACAGGTATTTATGCTTTCCTTAAAAACACAATTCCATTTCAGAAAGACGAACACCTCGGCTTACTATCTATAGATGGGAAAATCATACAGCAACCTGTATTTACATCATTAGCTTATGATGCAGAGACAGGCAACATTCATGCTGTAAACAAAGAAGCTCATAATATAGCAGTCAAACAAGACAATTACCAATATGTAGGAAATATGGGTATTGTTGCTGTGCACAAATATGCTGGGGAAAAAACTGAGCATTATACAACGAATTTCACTCTAAATGATTGCGTCTTAGATGACAATGGAAATCTCCTGCAAGATTCCAAAGCTATCCAACAAGATATACAAAAGGAGGAGTCTGCCTTTGCTGACCAAGCTAACGATAAAGAGCAAGGTGAGGTTATATACAAAAACAAAGACATTGTCCTTATAAAGAAAGCTGAAAACGACTATGTCCTTGAAAATAATAATGGAGTTGTTATTTATCAAGCACCAAAAGTGATATTTTGCCATGGTAACTATTTCTGGTTTCGATCTAAAGAAAGCGAAATGATTATTGATCTTCAAGGGAAAACTTTGTTTCGTGATTTTAAATCACCTTGGCCTTGGTTTGCGAAAGATGAAGTTGTAACTAAATATGATGTATGCGAAATGAGTAAAGATAACAAATCATATTTGATAGACAAATACGGCCATATTTCACAACCCTTTGAGGAAGTATACACAATAGGTAGCTCTGACCAAATTATTGCTAAATGGGATTCAAAATGGGGAATTGTCAATGCACAAGGAAAGGTACTATACCCCAATAAATTTAAGGAAAGAAAAGAAATATATCGAAAAGGATTCTTCTCTGAAAATTTCGTATCACAATTGTCAAATGAAGAAAGAACCACCATATTCAAACAAAATGTACTGCCCTACAAAATTGAAAATGGCGGAAATGTTATAGATGTGAAGAGTGGCAAGATATTGTTTTGTGCAGAAAAAAACATATATTACAAACCTTTAGGTGCAATTAATGCAACTATAGATGGTATTTCATTTTCATGGTTAGCCAAATATCAAACTACTAGCCTAAATGCTAAAATTACGAAATACTACATCATAGCTGGTACAAAAGTTATCGAATCTGACTCTTTAATTTATGCATTAGACCCCAAATACGAACATACAAAAAAGATAGGCAACTGCTATGAGGTATGGGGAACCATCCTAGATGAGAATTTAAATGTCATTTACAATAATGTCTATCAGACAAGAAAGCTATCAGACAATTTGTTTGCACTAAAGACCAAAGAAGGCATAGAAATAATAAATGCAAAAGGACAAAAGATAACATTTTTGCCCGAAGCAGACGACATTGTTAAGAAGCAATCAGATATATATGCTGTCCTAGTAAAAGGTAAACTTGGTTATTGTAAATTTATCTGATTGAGTGAAACAGATGCAGCGGTGCCAAGACTGGATAGCACTCTTAGAATTGTAGAAACTTATAAATAATACAAACGTTTTACTGAAATAATAATGTGTTTTGGTAAGCAAAACGTATATAAAAACAAGACCCGATAGCTTGACGAATCAGAGGCTACCGGGAATCAACGCTACAAAGATAGCGCTTTTCCTTGTTACAACCAAGTAAATGAACGAATTTTATGGAATACCCCTATATTTATCGAGTGAGCCATATTCTTTACTCAGCTAAGAACTGGCGCACTCTTTCGGTGTATTCTTTTGGATAGTCGGCATAGGAGCGGGCGTGGGTGGTGCCTTTTGTCACCCACATGGCTTTCTTGCCGTGGGTTTTGGCATCGTAGACTTGCTGCATCATATAGAATGGTACGAAGTCGTCGGCATCGCCATGGATGAAGAACATTGGGCGCTGGCATTTCGCTACTTGCTTGATAGGGGAACATTCGCCAAAGCTCCAGCCATGGACTATACGGCATAGCAGACTGGTGGTGTACATCAATGGGAACTGAGGAAGCGAGAACTGAGCTTTTAGCTGCACGGCAAACTCGTCCCATGCGCTGGTGTATCCGCAGTCTTCAATGAAATGAGTGACGTAGGCAGGTAGCTCTTCGCCCGAAAGACTCATGGTTGTGGCTGCACCCATCGACACTCCGTGTACCACGATGTTTACTCCATAAGTGGAATCGCGGAAGGTCTCAGCTGCCATTTCTGTCCACCGCTTTATGTCGAGACGATCTTTCCATCCCATTTGTATGTCGTTGCCTTCGCTAAGGCCATGTGCATGCAAGTCGGGCATCACAACATTGTATCCTAAGTCGCGATTATACATTCTTCCTAAATAAAGAAACTTAGCTGCGCAATCCTTGTAGCCATGCACCAATACGGCTGTGCGTCCTTTTGCCGAGTCGGCTCTGAAGTAAAGGGCATGATGTCGCTCTCCGGTAGGCATGGTGAGGAACGTGTCACGCAAATATCCATTTGTCTGCATGCTGTCTACCCATGGTTTCATATCGGGGAAGTGCTTATATAAGATGGCGTAAGTGCTGTCTAAGTCGGTGCGGTTAGGGTCGGGCGACAATGAGAAGTTGAGCATGTATACGCTGCCACCTATTGTTGCCAATACTAAAATGGCTATTACTGCCAATGTTATTCTATATGTCTTCTTCATAATGTATGCTTTTGTTTGCAAAGATAATGCAAACGAGCGAAAAAACAGCAAGTTTTAGTTTAATGTTTAGACGATTTTTAAACATAAACCAAATAAACCCCTGATTGTTTTCTGAACAAAGCTTGTTTCTTAGTATAGCTCAGCCTTTACGAGAGTGCGAACTCTCGACAGTCTGAACTATACTAAGAAACAGAGGCGCGCACGCCTCTCAGAAAACAATCAGGCGATAAACCAAAATAAACCGTTGCTGGAGTGAAGAACGAAGAGTGAAGAATTGAAAATCGGTGGCCGAAGGGAAAGCCAATCCAATGGAAGTGAAGAGGGAAGAAAGAAATGACTTGCCTGGAAGGCAATACACATCGGCTTGTCGATGTAGGTAACCGCGTACATACTCGGAACGATAGTGACGAGGATGTGCGCGGTAATGCGGTAAGAAACCAATAGCCTGGAAGGCTTTACCTTGGTCTTTCCATTATGCAAACATTCTCTCTGCGGTAAACTCATGCGAGTCTCACTCATTGGGCGCCAGCTTGGTTGTATTTGTTGTACATGTTGTATTTGTTGTCTTAAAAAACACATTCCACTTTGTCTTACAATATAGAAAACAACAAATACAACCTATACAACTCAAACAACTTCAGATAGTCTTTAGGCTATAGAAAAGATTTTGAGCTATCTGTCTGAGCTGAATGTCGAGGTAAAGCCCTCCAGGCTATTGTTTGATGGCTTACCTTACCCGAGGGCGTTGCCCCGGTTACCTACATCGGCAAGCGATGTGTATTGCCTTCCAGGCAAGTATTATCTGTCCGATATCTAAAACTCGTGCGGAAAATGTGATGAAGTAGCGTAAAAGTCGTGCGGAAAATGTGATGAAATGGTATGAAAGTCGTGCGGAAAATGTGATAATATAGGTTAAAAGTCGTGCGGAAAATGTGATGAAGTAGCGTAAAAGTCGTGCGGAAAATGTGATGAAATGGTATGAAAGTCGTGCGGAAAATGTGATAATATAGGTTAAAAGTCGTGCGGAAAATGTGATGAATCTTGTTTAATTGCTTGATATTTAGTATATTTGCTGCAAATATTAAAAATATGGAGAGATTACTCATTGAAGAACTGAAGATCTGGAAAGATAAATCAGATAGAAAACCTTTGATACTTAGAGGAGCAAGACAAGTTGGTAAAACTTGGTTGTTGAAGGATTTTGGAGAGAAATGCTTCAAGGATATTTGCTATGTCAATTTTGAGCAAAAGGATATGCTCGGTAAGATATTTGAAGGAACATTATCGCCTCGGCGAATAATAGAGCAGCTGTCTGTATTTCACGGCAAAAAGATACAACCACAAGAAACGTTGCTTATTTTTGATGAAGTTCAAGAATTACCTCGTGCGCTGACCTCATTGAAATACTTTGCAGAAGAGGCACCCGAATATGCAATTTGTTGTGCAGGTTCATTGCTTGGCGTTGCCTTGCATGAGGGAACATCTTTTCCTGTTGGCAAGGTTGACTTCTTAGACTTATATCCATTGTCGTTTCGCGAGTTTTTAATGGCTAACGACGAGCAGATGTTGGTGGACTATATTATGTCAGGAAATCGTGACTTAAAGGTATTCGAAGAGAAGTTGATAGATTATCTGAAAAAGTATTTTATTATTGGTGGCATGCCTGCTGCAATATTAAAATGGTTGGAAACTCATGATTTCTTCGAGGTGGATGATGTTCAGAAACAAATATTGTCTGCTTATACAAATGATTTCTCTAAGCATGCACCACGCCAGTTGGTAGAGAAGATAAGATATGTATGGGATAGTATACCTTCGCAATTGGCAAAAGAAAACAAGAAATTCATTTTTGGATTGGTTAGAGAAGGAGCTCGTGCGCGAGAATATGAAGACTCTTTGTTGTGGCTATCTGATGCAGGCGAGATTATAAGAACTTATAATGTGAGTAAGCCCGATGTGCCATTGAAGGCCTATGCAGAATTGAAGAATTTTAAGGTGTTCTTGATGGATGTTGGTCTGTTGAGATCTTTAAGCGATGTTTCTCCAAAGATTATATTGGAAGGAAGCAGGATATTTGAAGAATTTAAGGGTGCATTGACAGAGCAATTTGTTTGTCAAGAGCTACAGTTGTTTAAACGATTGCAAACCAATTATTATTGGACTTCATCTTCACGTGCTGAGGTCGACTTCTTAGTTTCTGACGGTATGGACGTTTATCCAATGGAAAGTAAAGCAGGGTTTACAATGAATGCCAAGAGCTTGAAGTCGTATAAAGAAAAATATTCTCCAAAGTTGTGTCTGCGAACATGTCTGTTGCCTTATGAACGCAATGAAGAAGCCAAGATGCTGAATATACCTCTTTATATGCTCTTTGTGTTGCCATCAGAATTGGCAAATGTTTGATAAGATTTTGTGAGAAAGATTATACATGTAGATATGGATGCTTTCTTTGCTTCGGTAGAGCAGAGAAACAATCCGGAATTGCGCGGAAAACCTATTGCGGTGGGCTATGACGGTCCTCGTGGTGTGGTGTCGACGGCGAGCTATGAAGCCCGCCGATGGGGAGTGCATTCCGCCATGTCGATACAGACAGCCCACAGACTCTGCCCAGAGCTGATAGTGGTGGGAGGCGATAGGGAAGAGTATAAGCGAGTGTCGCAGCAGGTGCACGAGATATTCCAAGACTATACCGACGAGATAGAGCCATTGTCTATTGATGAGGCTTTCCTCGACGTTACTAATAATAAGAAAGGTATAGAGATGGCGGTAGACATAGCGCGAGAAATAAGACAGCGCATAGCCGACGAACTGCATCTCACCGCCTCGGCAGGCATTTAGTATTGCAAGTTTCTTGCCAAGGTGGCTTCCGACTATCGCAAGCCAAATGGCATGACCGTGATTCATCCCGACAAGGCTCTCGACTTCATAGCCGATTTGCCTATAGAGAAGTTTTGGGGCATTGGTTCGAAGACGGCAGCACGTATGCACAGCATGGGCATCTTTACGGGCTACGATTTGCGCAAGGTTTCGGAAGCCCATTTGGTGGAAGTGTTTGGCAAAGTGGGCACAATATACCATAATTTCTCGTTGGGCATTGATGTGCGCAAGGTGGAAACCGACAGCGTGCGCAAATCGGTAGGTTGCGAACGAACTTTTGCTGAGGACATCTCTTCGCGTACCATATTATTAATAGAGCTTTACCATGCAGTATTGGAATTGGTGGAACGTATTGCCAAGGCTTCTTTCTCCGGTCGCACACTAACATTGAAGATTAAGTATGCCGACTTCCGTCAGATTACGCGCAGCATTTCTGTCGACTCCTATCTCATCACCAAGACCGACATTCTGCCCATCGCCAAATCATTATTGTCACAAATATCAGTATCGCCAATAATGAAGGTTCGCCTTCTCGGTCTCTCGGTGTCGAATCCAAACGGAACAGAAACAGAAGGCAAATGGCAAGAAGGTTGGTTGTGGAAAGAGGTCTAAGGCTTCTTTTTTAATTTTTCGCTTTTATATGGGTTTTTATGAATAATAATGCAATAAATGTTTTATTTCTCTATCAAAAAGAAATATTTTGTTAGATATTTATTGCATTATGAATAATTTGTTGTATATTTGCAGCCAATATTGTAAGCGTACACAGATATATAACAATAAAAGGAAAGATAATATGATACTGGATATCGAAATGTTGAAGTCATTTTATGACTCTTATTCTTGCCGTGTAAAAGCTGCTAAGCAAGTGCTTAGCCGTCCGATGACATACGCAGAGAAAGTTCTCTACGCCCACTTGTTCGACAACAATGATATGAAACCATTCAGCCGTGGCGAATCTTATGTTAACTTCCGTCCCGACCGTGTGGCTATGCAGGATGCTACCGCCCAGATGGCTTTGCTTCAGTTTATGAATGCTGGCAAATCGCGTGTGGCTGTGCCTGCAAGTGTGCATTGCGACCACTTGATTCGTGCCGACAAGGGTGTAGAATACGATCTTCCTGCAGCTATGGAAGGCAACAAAGAGGTTTACGACTTCCTGAAGTCGGTATCTGAAAAATATCATATTGGCTTCTGGAAACCAGGAGCAGGAATCATCCATCAGGTAGTATTGGAAAACTATGCGTTCCCTGGAGGAATGATGGTTGGTACAGACTCGCATACTCCAAACGCTGGCGGACTTGGTATGGTAGCCGTAGGTGTTGGTGGAGCAGATGCAGTAGACGTGCTCACAGCACAGCCTTGGGAGCTGAAGATGCCACGCCTCATAGGTGTGCGCCTCACAGGCAAACTATCCGGTTGGGCAGCACCAAAGGATGTGATTCTTAAGATTCTTGGCATTCTTACCGTAAAGGGTGGCACCAATGCCATACTCGAATATTTCGGTCCTGGTTTGGAAAGCCTTACAGCCACAGGTCGTGCAACAATCTGCAATATGGGAGCCGAACTTGGAGCCACATGCTCTATATTCCCTTACGATAACAATGCCTCAGAATATCTTCGCCAAACAGAGCGCTTGGAGGTTGCCACTATGGCTGAGCAGAATGCAGCCGAACTTCGTGCCGACGACGATGTGTTGGCAAATCCTGAGACTTACTTCGACCAGCTGTTGGAAATCGACCTTTCTACCATAGAGCCACATCTCAATGGTCCGTTTACTCCTGATGCTGCCACACCAATCTCGCAGATGAAGGCTAAGGGTCCTGCCAACGACTATCCAATGGAGGTAGAAGTAGGACTGATAGGTTCTTGTACCAATTCAAGCTACCAAGACCTCTGTCGTGCAGCTTCGGTTGTGAAGCAGGCTTTAGACAAGGGTATTGAGCCAAAGGGACAATTGATCATCAACCCTGGTTCTGAGCAAATTAGATATACTGCAGAGCGCGACGGCATACTTGACATCTTTAAGCAGATGGGAGCGCTGATAATGACAAATGCCTGCGGACCATGTATCGGACAATGGAAGCGCCATACCGACGACAACAACCGCAAGAATGCCATCGTAACATCATTCAATCGCAACTTCCGTCGTCGTGCTGACGGCAACCCAAATACCTACGCCTTTATTGGCTCTCCTGAGCTTACCACAGCTCTCGCAATAGCCGGTCGACTGGATTTCAATCCTGCTGTAGACAGCCTTACAGATAAAAATGGCAACAGCGTGATGCTCGACGAACCTTCGGGCTATTGTTTTCCTCCACGCGGCTTCGAAGTTGAAGACAAGGGCTTCATAGCTCCTTCTGATGCTGCAAAGGATGTGGAAGTGGTTATCAATCCTGATTCTCAGCGTTTGCAACGTCTGCAGCCTTTCGCTCCTTGGGACGGCAACGACTATACAGACATGCCACTATTGATAAAGACTCAAGGCAAGTGCACCACCGACCATATCTCTATGGCTGGTCCTTGGCTCCGCTTCCGTGGTCATCTGCAAAACATTTCCGACAACTTGCTGATGGGTGCTGTGAATGCTTTCAACGGTGAGTCAAACCATGTGAAATGCCAACTCACAGGCGACTATGTAGAGGTTTCTACCGCAGCCAAAGCATACAAGGCAGAAGGGTTGTCGAGCATCGTTGTGGCAGAAGACAACTATGGCGAAGGTTCAAGTCGTGAGCATGCAGCCATGGAGCCTCGATTCCTTAATGTTAAGGTGGTGTTGGCAAAGAGCTTTGCCCGTATTCACGAAACAAACCTTAAGAAGCAGGGTATGCTTGCCCTAACGTTCCAAGACAAGAATGATTACGACAAGGTGAAGGAAGACGACCGCATCAGCGTTGTCGGACTCAAAGAGTTTGCTCCTGGCAAACCGCTAACAGTAGTTTTGAAGCATGCCGACGGCACAAGCGAAGAGTTCCTTGCACAGCATACTTACAACGACACTCAGATAGCATGGTTTAAGGCTGGAAGCTGTCTGAACAATATGTAAAACAATAGCACAACATGAAGAAAGAATATCTGATATACAAGCTTAGCGACGAGGTTAAAAACTCGTGCAAGATAGACCGCGAGGCTTTCACCAAATATGGTGTTAAGCGCGGTTTGAGAAACGAGGATGGTAGTGGTGTGTTGGTGGGATTGACCAACATAGGTAATGTAGTGGGCTACGAGCGTGATGCAGAAGGCAAACTGCAGCCTACAGAAGGTAAACTATACTATCGTGGCTATGAGCTCGACGACATCGTAACTCCGTTGCTCAAAGAGAAGCGTTGCGGTTTCGAAGAGATTGCTTTCCTCTTGCTCTCAGGCAATCTGCCTGACAAGGAAGAGCTTGCAGCCTTCCGTGAGTTGCTCAACGATAATATGCCTCTCGACCATCGTACCATCGTTCACATTATCGACCTCGAGGGTGCTAACATCATGAACATCCTTGCCCGTTGTGTGCTCGAAATGTACACCTTCGACCCTAATCCAGATGATATTTCGCGCGACAACCTCATGCGTCAGTCTATAGAGCTTATCGCTAAGTTCCCAACTATCGTGGCTTATGCTTACAACATCTATCGCCACTCTGTGCAGGGACGTAGCCTTCATATTCGTCACCCAAAAGAGAATCTCGGCATAGCTGAAAACTTCCTCTATATGCTCAAGCATGAAAACTATACCGAACTCGACGCTCGCATGCTCGACCTTCTGCTTATCATCCAGGCTGAGCATGGTGGTGGTAACAACTCTACCTTCACAGTTCGCGTAACAAGTTCTACACGTACCGACACCTATTCAAGTATCGCAGCAGGTATCGGTTCGCTTAAAGGTCCGCTTCATGGTGGTGCCAACATCAAGGTTATCAACATGTTCCACCATCTAAAGGAGCAGATTGCCGACTGGACAAACATTGACGAGATAGACACCTATCTCACACGCATGCTCGACAAGAAGGCTTACGACCAGTCAGGTCTTATCTATGGTCTTGGCCATGCCGTATACACCATGAGCGATCCTCGTGCCGTTGAGCTAAAGAAGTTGGCAGGCGAATTAGCCAAGGAGAAGGGTAGAGTGGCGGAATACGAATTCCTGAAGCTCATAGAGCAAGAAGGCATCAAGTGTTTGATGGCTCGCGGACGTACAAAGCCTGCTTGTGCTAACCTCGACTTCTATTCAGGTTTCATTTACGAGATGATTGGTTTGCCACAGGAAATCTATACTCCTATATTTGCCATGGCACGTATCGTTGGTTGGACTGCCCACCGCATCGAAGAACTCAACTTCGAGAGCCGTCGTATCATCCGTCCTGCATACAAGAATATCCAAGACAGCAAAGAATATACTCCACTTGCTGATAGATAATAAAGATAGAATTATAGCTAAATAAAAAGTAAGTAGTGTCTGTAGATGAAAAATATCTGTAAACGCTAAGTAATATTGCAAGCAAAATCTTCTCTATACTAATCAAATAGCAGCCTTCGGGCTGCTATTTTTTTCACATATAAGCACTGTGCAAATAAATCCCCTACTTTAAGTTAATACAGCTTAAAAATGGGGATTTTGCAACTTTCCGCTTGTGTAAAATTGGGGATTTTGCAACTTTTTCCTTGTATAAATTTGGGGATTTTGCTAACTTTGCGGTAAATAAAAAAGGGGATTTTGTAGATGGAGACATTCCTATAGAAAGAAAAATAAAAAATGGAAGATAAATTTGAAATGCTTTGGCTTGAGAAGCGCAAGGCTATATTAATGAACAACGAAGAGTATCGTAAAGCAACTGAAGGCTACAAGATGTCGTCTGGGGCAGACTGGCTTTTGTTTGGTATGCCTATTGTTGCAGCAATAGTAGTATTAGACCAATCGTTTTTTGCAAACGAGATGCTCAACTGGCTACTTGGTGCTGGTGTGGCAGCTGTATTGTTTGTGATAGCTGTAGCCGTGAAAGCATATATTATTGGTGTGCGTCCTGTATCGGAAATTGAAGATGAGATTAAGCAACGATGCAAGGAACAATTTGACGCTACAGGGAAGTTTTAAAAAAATGGAATAAATGGGCGAAAAAAAGTAATACGTGATACTTGCCAAAGTATCACGTATTACTTGCCCAAGTATCACGTAATACTTTGCGAAGTAATACGTGATACTTTTTTTGCTCTTTTTCGTGCGTCTGTTTCTGATTTCACTAGACACTTTTTTGATTCATAAACTATTTCTGTAGCCAGTATCACAAAAGCCATACTGGAATTGTAGACATTGGGAACTTTGTCTTATTATTAAAAATAAAACCGCTTGAATATTCTCACGAACATTCAAGCGGCCCACCTAAAAAACTAATCTATTATCCCAAAACTAATTTGCTTTTTATCAAACCGTATTAATGAGTATTTAAAAACCTTATTGATGTGTTCTTCTTTTAACGTATGTCCTTTTTCAAGATATTACTTTTTTGCTTTAATCTTGAATGAGAACTCGCGGTCTGCATAGTGCATGCGATACTTCTCCATTGGCTTGGTCATCCAGCTGTCGATACATCCTAAGCCATACTGGCGCTGCTGGATGTGCAACTGTACAAGACCCTTATCAACCAAGTCGCCACTATGCTGTCCCCAGCTGTGGTTCTTCTCGTCACCAGCATCAAGGTCTTCTACCAAGTATGGGATGGCGCTGCATTCCATTGGACCAAAAGCCTCGAAAGTGATACCCTTGCCAGATGTAGGGTTGAAGATAGAGAAGTAGCGGATGTCGGTATGGTTACCGCTTTCCTGTGGACGGATGTAAGAGTAGTATTCATCCTTCACGTTCGACTCATACTTACCGATGAAAGCAGAAGCGTGACGGTCGATGTAGTTCTCTTCTGGTCCACGTCCGTAGTATTCCAACTTAGAGTAAGCGGCAGGCATCTGCAACTGCATTCCGTAGCGGAACAAGTCGGCAACCTTAGCTTCCTTGTCTGTTGTCATCTTTTCTGTTACTACAACTTCGCCAGCAGCATTGATGTTGTATGTCAATTCCAACTGTGCCTTAACCTCAGGCATTTCGAATGTTGCAGTCAATACTACGTTGTTGTTTCCGATAGTCTTATTAAATGATTTAAGATTCATGGTAGGATTTCTCCAAACCTTCATTTCCTTCTGCATTGATGCACCATAGTCGTTGTCGGTAGGAGCGCGCCAGAACTCTGGTGTCATGCTCTCACGGAACTTCAATATTGGTTCGCCATCTACGTCGAGATAGTCGATCATACCAGTATGTTTGCCAACTGTTACGGTCATTCTCTCGGCAGAAACCTTAACATAGGCGTTGGTCTCTTCAACCTCGATGTTGCTTGTCTTCTGAGTCTTGGCATTCTTTGCCGTTGCCTCTTCTGCTACTGCTGCAGGAACCTTATCAAACTTATAGTCGTTGATGATGAACTGCTGACGAGCCATTACCTGTCCCTTGTCTACCAAAGGCTGGCTGCCGTCGCTTGCAAATGCGAAGTTTACGGTGATTTCCTCTTTACCATGCTTAGACTCAGCCTCGCCAATAGCATATTTCAAAGCGTCGCTCTTGATGAGCTTAGTAGCCTGAGGAGCTATGCCCTTAGTTTCCGGAATCTCTACGGTAGTGAGCTTCACACCGTTGGCATAGATAGTTGCTGTAAGGTTCAAGTCGTCGATATTCTTGAAGAAATTCTCGTTGTAAACGTTGAATGCACCATTCACAGAATCGAAGTCCTTAATCCAAACATTCTGTTGCCAGTACTGAATCTCGTAAGCGTGAGGATTCAAGCGGCGATCTGGAGCAATGATACCATTACAGTTGAAGTTGTAGTCGCTTGCAGGATAACGTCCGTAGTCGCCACCATAGGTGAAGATTTCCTTGCCTGTGATAGGACTCTTGTCGCGTATGCCCTGGTCAACGAAGTCCCAGATATATCCACCTTGATATTTAGGATATTTGCGAATCAAATCCCAATACTCCTTGAAGCCACCCTCAGAGTTGCCCATAGCGTGAGCATACTCACATTGGATGTAAGGCTTGGTGCCGTCGCTCTTGCAATATTTCTCGCTCTCATCATAGTCGATATACATTGGGCAGTGGATGTCGGTCTTGCTGTCGTAGCCACCACGCTCATACTGTACAGGACGAGTCTTGTCGCATGCCTTTACCCAGTCGTATGTGGTTTCGAAGTTAACGCCGTAGCCACATTCATTACCCAAACTCCAAACGATGATAGAAGGGTGGTTGATGAAGCTCTTCACATTGCCCTCGTTGCGCTCGATATGAGGCTTAAGATATTCAGGGAACTTAGCCAATGACTTTTCACCGTATCCCATACCATGTGATTCGAGGTTAGCCTCGGCTGTGATATACAAACCATATTCGTCGCAGAGGTCGTACCAACGTGGATCGTCAGGATAGTGGCAAGTACGAACAGCATTGATGTTGAGCTGCTTCATAATCTTGATGTCCTGGATCATGCGCTCTACGCTCACTACATATCCTCCATCAGGATCTATTTCGTGGCGGTTGGCACCCTTCACCAAGATAGGCTTGCCATTAACAAGAAGCTGAGCATTCTTAATTTCCACATTGCGGAAACCAACTCTCTGAGGAATCACCTCCGATGCCCCCTGCTTGTTCTTTAGAGTGATGTAAGCCTTATATAGATAAGGTGTTTCTGCAGTCCATGCATTCACGTTAGGCACCTTGATAGAGCCTTGAGCGCCTGTAGCAGTAGCAATTTGCTTGCCATCCTTATCGCAAAGAGTAATTGCAACGTCGGTCTTGCCACCCTTCAACGAAATCTGATAGTTCAAAACACCATCCTTGTAGTTGTTTTCCAAACCAGCATCCAAACGGATGTCGGCAGCATGAACCTTAGGACGAGCGTAGAGATAAACTTCGCGAGCGATACCTGTGAAGCGCCAGAAGTCCTGATCTTCGAAGTAAGAACCATCACACCAACGCATCACCTGCATTGCTATCAAGTTCTTGCCAGGCTTCAGATACTTAGAGATATTAAACTCTGCAGCCACCTTGCTGTCTTCGCTGTATCCTACGTATTTGCCATTAACCCAAAGAGTGAGGTTGCTTGTGGCAGAACCTACGTGGAAGTATACATCCTTGCCCTTCCAATCCTTAGGAAGTTCGAATGTGCGGCGATAAGAGCCTGTGTAGTTATTTATTTCGCTGATATAAGGAGGATTGGGGTCAAACTGTGTTTCCCAAGCATATCCTATATTCTTGTATGTGGCATCACCATAGCCATTAAGCTCAAACAAGCCAGGCACAGGGAAATCCTTCCAATTAGAATCGTCGTAGTTGGCAGCAAAGAAGTTTGCAGGACGCTTGTTGTGGTCCTTTACGAAGTTAAACTTCCACATGCCTTCCATAGAAAGGTAGTTAGCAGAATTCTTCTTGTCAAAACTCTGTGCTTTGTCCATGCTTTCGTAAGCAAAGAATACAGCACGACGAGGTTCGCGATTTTGCTGATTGATATCAACATTCTGCCAACGCAGCTCGCTTTGAGCTGCCACGCCAGTACTCATAGAGAGCAAGGCGAGGCAGCAGGACACATTAACTATAGATCTGATTTTCATAATGTTTTCCTTTTTTATTGTTTATAATATTGAGAGTCATCAACTTCGGTAAATTGCTGTTCGCTGCCTTTACGCATTTCGATAGAAGTTTTGCTCCACCATGATGGCCATCCGCCAATGATGTTGCTCAAGAAAACTATCTTGATAGGGTGTAGTCCCTTTGCCAATGCTACCGATGAATCGTTGGTGGTGCCAGCCTTTACGTCGCCTTCGTTGTTGATGACGAGCTTGTTGTCTATCCAAACCTGCTCAAAACGAGAAGATAGATAGTAGACACCATCCTCAGGAATGTTGATGTATCCCTCGGCAATAGCAGCATAGTTGTTTGCGCCACGCAATGTAGCAGCATCATCAATCTGCTTAATCTTTATATCTTTCAGGCTGTTGATATCTGTGTATTCCCAAGTGCCGTCAGCCAATTCGAGCTGGTTTACCTTGAGGAAGTTGCCCTTGATACGCTTAATCTTCAAACCCTGCTTAGGTGCTTCAAGCTTTACAGCAGGAGCGTAAGCCTGTTTCTCTACTTCAATAGTTCTAATCTTGCTCATCTTGTCTGTAGGCAATACTGTTGCAATTCTGATGATAGTGTTGCCACTAACAGGAATTGGAGCTGTGTAAACTGTTGAAGAAGTAGTAGGGGTTGTGCCATCCAAAGTATAAACCATCTTGATAGGGCGGCTGGTGGTGAAGGTAACGGTTGTGTCCTTTGTTATTACCACCTTGTCGCACGAACCATAAGGCTGCTCTGGCAATGGCATATGGTATGTAATGTTATGTTCATCCAAGCGAATGCTGTTGGCATCCAAGCGGCGACAGAAGTCTTCGAAGTTCTTCTTGTTCAATGGCGACCAAGCAATCTCGGATAGCGCAACCGCACGAGGATACATCATATATTCCATCTTAGCATTGGTATACATATATTCCGACCAGTTGTTGCATTGCACACCCAAGATGTGATGAGCCAAGCCCAAAGTCTTGATGGTGTCTGGTACAGGATTATAATTATATGTTGAAGACAGATATCTTGGAGGACTTGGAATGGTTACAGGCTCAATCTTGCTATCGCCCTGATACCAGTCGAGATACATACCGTCGCTGCCAGGAGTCATAATAACATCATGCTTCTGCATAGCAGCCTCGATACCACCTTGAGTTCCGCGCCACGACATCACAGTAGCGTTTTCGCTAAGTCCACCTTCCAAGATTTCGTCCCAGCCGATGATCTTTCTGCCACGCTTCTCCAACATCTTTTCTACACGCTTGATGACATAGCTCTGTAGTCTTTCTTCTGCTGTATGTTTACCTTCTGCCTGCAATCCTTCGTCCTTGATGCGCTTCTGGCATGTAGGACAGTTCTTCCAGCTTGTCTTAGGACATTCGTCGCCACCAATATGGAAGTATTTGCCAGGGAAGAGAGGTACTATTTCGTCGAAGATATCGCCCAAGAAATTGAACATATCTTCTTTACCAGCGCACATCACAAGATCCTCGATGCCCCAAACAGTACGTGGGCTCCATTTCTCGCCCTTGCACGAAAGGTTTGGGTAAGCAGCTATTGCTGCCATCATATGACCAGGAAGGTCAATCTCCGGAATTACTGTGATATAGCGCTTTGCTGCGTAGTCAACAATTTCCTTTATCTGTTCCTGAGTATAATAGCCACCATACGAAGATCCGTCACCCTCGGTGCGGATGCTGCCTATGGTAGTCAACTTAGGATATTTCTTGATTTCTATACGCCATCCTTGATCTTCGGTGAGGTGGAAGTGCATGGTGTTGACCTTAAACATAGACATAAGATCCAACTGCTTCTTCACATTCTCTACTGTAATAAAATGGCGGCATGGGTCGAGGTGGAAACCACGATAACCAAAGCGAGGAGCATCTTCGATGTTGCAGCATTGAGCCACCCATTTTACTCCCTCAACTTTAGTTGCGCTTTCTACCTGAGCAGGCAACAATTGCATAAAACTCTGCATACCATAGAAGGCACCCTTGGCTGTTTTAGCCTTGATAGTCACGCCTTTAGCTGTTACGCTGAGGCGATAACCTTCCTCCGCCATCTTCAAAGATGGTGTGATCTGAATAGTGATATTTCCTTTTTTGTCGCTCAATCTAACCTCGTAGCCTGTAGAAGCTTTTAGTTTGTCGGCCATATATTGAGCTATGTTCTTACCATCTGTTGTCTGGTAAGCAATAACCACTTTTTGTGGTAATACAAATTCGCCCTTTAAGGTTTGGGTCTTTACAGGTATAGGTATAATATTGACGTCGGCAGCGACAGCCGATGTTGGGTTGATTCCCAACATCGCTGCGCTAAAAGCCAACGAACCAAATAATAGATTTATTTTCGTCATTGGTCTGGTTATGATATTGATAGGTAGTATACTTGGTTAGAGAGGCTTGTACTCTACGAATGCCTCCATAGCCTCGTAGCATGCCAAGCCCAACTTGTCGTAAAGACTTGCTGTTGCACGGTTGCGGTCCTCAGCTCTCTGCCAGAACAAACGCTCGTCGTTGCCAAGGAATGGTGCGCTCTCCATCTGTGACTGATGCTTGAGAATAGAGTTTCTCTTTGCTCTCAACTCCTCAGGGCTCAATGGCACACACATTTCGATATTCTCGATTTCCCATTCTGCCCATGCACCACGATACATCCAGATGCGGCAATCCTTAAGCCATTCAGCTCCAGCCTTCTTCTCTTCGTCGATGGCTGCGAGTACAGCATCGGTACACTTCTTGTGAGTTCCGTGTGGGTCAGCAAGGTCGCCAGCAACATAAATCTGATGAGGCTTAACCTTCTGCAAAAGTGCTCTTACAACCTCAACATCCTTTTCGGTCATAGGCAACTTCTCAATCTTACCACTCTCATAGAAAGGCAAGTCGAGGAAGTGTACGTGGTCGAGTGGAATATCGTTGTAAGTACAAGCAGTACGAGCTTCACCACGGCGAATCAATCCCTTGATAGTCAGGATGTCTCTTGTGTCGAAGTCGCTCTCCTTCTTGTTAGCGAAGAAGTTCTTTATCTCCTTATATTTGTTAGAGATAATGCTGTCCTTAGAATCTGCGAAGATTTGGTTGAAGCCATTGATGAAGTGCATGAATCTTGTTACTTCCTCGTCGCCAACAGCGATGTTACCAGAAGTCTCGTATGCTACATGTACATCATGATTCTGCTGAACCAAGCGACGGATGGTACCGCCCATAGAGATAACGTCGTCGTCAGGGTGTGGAGAGAAAACGATAACCTTCTTAGGGTATGGATTCGCACGCTCAGGACGATATGTGTCGTCAGCATTAGGCTTACCACCAGGCCATCCTGTTATGGTGTGTTGCAAGTCGTTGAAAATCTTTATGTTAGCATTGTATGCTGAACCATAGAGAGCCAAGAGTTCGCTCAAACCATTCTCGTTGTAATCCTTGTTGGTAAGCTTCAAAATAGGCTTGCCAATCTTCTGGCAGAGCCATACCAATGCAGAGCGTACCAACTTGTCGGTCCATTGGCAAGATGTTACGAGCCAAGGGTGTTCGATGCGAGTAAGACGAGCTGCTGCACCAAGATCGAGCACTACCTGCACGTTTGGATGAGTCTGGAGGAATGATGCTGGCAGAGTGTCGGTGATAGAATTCTCTATAACCTTCTGCATGATTTCTGCCTTTTCCTCACCCCAAGCTGTAAGGTAAATAGCCTTAGCAGAGAGTAGGGTAGCGATACCCATTGTCAATGAGCATGGAGGGATTGACTCCTTAGTCTTTTCGCTTATTTCCATCTCCTCACGAGAGGTGTTGCCAATAAGGATAAGACGTGTTGCTGACTGAAGACCAGAACCAGGCTCGTTGGCTGCAATGTTTCCAGAGCGACCAATACCGATGAGAGCAACATCCAAACCACCGAAGGTCTTTATGCGCTGCTCATACAAGCGGCAGCAATCCTGAACAGCATCCTGAGCTACAAAGCCATCAAGAGTAAAGATGTTCTGCTCTTCTACATCTACGTGGTTGAGGAAGCGCTCCTTCAACTGGTTGATAGTGCGGATAGAGCTATCTTTTTGCAATGGATAATACTCGTAAGCATTGAAAACCACTACGTTACGGAAGCTTAATGCTTTTTTCTCGTAACGACGAATAAGCTCGTCGTAAACAGCATTGAGCGATGAACCTGTGCCCAAAGCCATTACATAGAATTTGCCTTCACGCTGTGCAGCCTTAATACCAGCTTCGATGCCATCAGCTACATGGCTTGCACCTTCAGCCATAGAAGCGAAGATGTCGGTATGTATCTTCTCCATTCTGGAGATTTCTGAATATTCTACAGTCGTCTTAGGCTTGTAGAATTCTACAGGTACTTTGTTAAGTACTATTTCTGAACTAAGATTAAGTCTCATGGTTCTGTGTGTTATTTGATTGATTTATAGATGATTATAGGTTGTCCTTTTCAATATCCTTGAAGTAGCGATAGGTTCCAACTTTCAACTCATCTGTAGCAAGTTCGTCGCAAACGATAATGCCATGCTGGTGTAGCTGCAATGCGCTGATAGTCCACTCTTGAGTAACAGGACCCTCGATAGCAGCCTGCAAAGCACGAGCCTTGTTGTGGCCGTTGCAAAGAATCATCACTTCCTTAGCAGCCATTACGGTACCAACACCTACAGTAAGAGCTGTGCTTGGTACTGCGTTCATGTCGCCACCGAAGAAACGTGAGTTGGCGATGCGAGTATCAGTAGTAAGAGTCTTTACTCGTGTGCGAGAGGTGAGTGAAGAGAATGGTTCATTGAAAGCAATGTGACCATCAGGACCGATACCACCAATAAAGAGGTCGATACCACCAACTTCTTCAATCATCTTTTCATAATTCTTGCACTCCTCTTCCAAATTCTCGGCATTGCCATTAAGAATGTGAATATTCTCCTTTGGGCAGTCGATGTGGTTGAAGAGGTTGTTTGCCATAAATGAATGATAGCTCTCAGGATGGCTTTCTGGCAATCCTACATACTCATCCATGTTGAAGGTGAGCACATGCTTAAACGAAACTTCGCCAGCCTTCACAGCTTTTACGATTTCTGCATACATACCCATAGGTGATGAACCTGTAGGCAAACCCAAAACAAAAGGTTTTTCTGCTGTTGGTTGGAAGGCATTTATAGTCTCCACTACATGACGAGCTGCCCAGCGTGAGAGCTCTTCATAGTTTTTTTCAATAATTACGCGCATGTTTTATAAATTTTAATTAGTTGTTTAATCTAATTTTTAATATGTAATTAGTTTCTTAGCCTAATTTATAGTTTCCAAGCTATGGCTGAAGCACCCAAGACTGCTGCTTTGGCACCATCTAAGCCACTTTTTAGGAATTTTGCCTTACCTTTATATAATGAGAGCACATTCTCATTATATGCTTCCTCCATAGGACGGAAGAGTAGGTCGCCTGCCTGTGCCAATCCTCCGAAGAAGATGAAAGCCTCAGGACTGAGGAAGGTAGCGATGTTTGCACATGCTACACCAATTCTTCTACCCGTTTGGCGGAAAACCTCTTTAGCCATAGCATCGCCAGCCATAGCGGCTTTATATACTTCGTATGATGAAAGTTCCTCTCTTGGAATATCTCTAAGCAATGTAGGCTCTGTTGATTCTTCCAACATTGCCACAGTGGTGCGAACCACACCTGTTGCTGAGCAATAAGTCTCTAAGCAACCTTTTCTGCCGCATCCGCATGGTCTGCCTTCTGGTTCTACCACCATGTGACCAAGCTCGCCAGCAAAACCATCGCAACCATAAATAAGCTGACCGTTGGCTACAATACCCGAACCAACACCTGTTCCCAAGGTTAGCTCTACGAAGTTTTTCATGCCAACAGCTTCGCCATATATCATTTCGCCCATAGCGGCAGCGTTTGCATCATTGGTTATGGCTACAGGAATGTTCAAACGGCTGGCAAACATGTCTGCCAAAGGTACAATACCTTTAGCCCATGCCAAGTTAGCTGCTTGCTCAATTGTTCCATTGTAGTAGTTTCCACCAGGAGCACCGATACCCATGGCATGAATCTTCTCCATACCACCTACCTGCTCTACGATTTGCATCACTGCCTTAACAGAATCCTCAACGTATGATTCTACATTTTGGTATCCCTGAGTCTTGATAGAGGTAGTGGTCAACACTTTGCCTTCTCTATCGATGATGCCAAACACGGAATTAGTTCCGCCCAAATCCAGGCCGATTACTAATGACTTTGCGCCGTATTCCATATTCCGATACTTTGTCTTTGAAGTTGATTCGTGATGCCAATATAATAGGTGTATTAGCTTCACTTAATCAATTTCTTTATTAATGATTGCTTAGTTATTAAAATATTTTATTTTGCAAAGTTACACCATTTATCATTACAAGCAAGCATTTTAAGGTTAATATTTCTAAAACTAATTAACTTTTGTGTTTTTTGTCTTTCACAAGTGTTAATAAGTGGGAAGTATACACTATATCAATTAGTTATGAAATTCAGGTTTTATTTCAGTTTTTTCTCTTTCTCAAGCCTATATATATAATAAGGTATATAGGAAAGTTGGAGGCAGAAAAAGTATTAAAATGAATTATTTTACTACGCTTTAAGGTTTATTAACACTAAAAAACTTGCTGCGATGTATAAAACGACTATCTTTGCAAATAAAAAAAATTAGTTATGAAGTCAGACTTACTAAAATATATTAGAAAGATAAATTCCAAGCCTTCTGCACAGCGCAGATTGTTGGAGCAATTTGTCTCTAATGGAGCTTCAACAATCCCTGAGATGTCGAAGGGGATTGGTGTGAGTCTGCCTACTGCTACTACCGCTCTCAATGACTTGATCAAGGCTGGTCTTGTTCGCGAGGTGGGAAAGAGAGATAACTCTTCTGGTCGCATACCTATGGAGTACGACTTGGTTCCAACGGCAGGCTATTTTGTCGGTGTAAATCCAGAGATGGATTGTTTAGCACTTGCAGCAAGCGATTTCTGTGGGAATCTAATAACAGAAAAGATAAGAATACCTTATATATATGAAAACACACCTGAGAGTTTGGAAAAACTTAGCGCTATAGTAAATGACTTTATTGCAGGTCTTCCATTCGGCAAAGAGGAAATCCTACAGGTTTGTGTGAATGTTGCAGAACGTGTGAATCATTTCGAGGGTAGAGCATATAACATGTATACATTCCTGGATAAATCTCTTGCCGAAGTACTCACAGGATTAATCCAACTTCCAGTTTGCATAGAGAATGATACTCGAAGCATGGCTTTCGCAGAATTCTGCAAAGGATGTTGTAAAGGACTGAAAGATGTAATCTTCGTCAACATCTGTTGGGGCTTGGGAATCGGAATTATCATTGATGGTAAACTTTACTATGGTAAGTCGGGATATTCTGGTGAATTTGGTCACATGACTACCTACAACAACAACATCATTTGCCATTGTGGTAAGATTGGATGTATTGAAACAGAAGTTTCGGGCAGAGCTCTCAAGAGAAAGTTGACACAGAAGATCCTTGAAGGAAAAGTCTCAATACTTTCCGATAAGGTTTTAAATAAGAAAGAGGAACTCTCGTTGCATGATATCTTAGATGCCATTGCTAAAGAAGATGTGCTTAGCGTAGCAACATTACAACAAATAGCCGATGAACTCGGTAAGCAGTTGGCAGGCATCATCAATATCTTCAACCCAGAGATGTTGGTAGTAGGAGGTGAGATGTCGGCAACAGGCGACTACTTGACATTGCCTGTCAACATGGGAATCAAAAAATATTCGCTCAACATCATGAACGAAGATTCGCAGATTGTTACCTCTGAACTCAAAGGACTCGCCGGTATCACAGGCGCTTGCCTCATGGCAAGACACAGACTTCTAAATGATTGAAGCTAAAAAAACAGTATCATATATCATCCAATAGTGTAATCACTAACTAAACCTAAGTGTTACTACTATAACCTAACCAACCTAATAATTTAAGCAGTAATATGAAGAAGTCTCTTCTTTTCGCGTTCTTACTGGGAACAGCTATGACAGCTACAGCCCAGCGCAACGCCAACCAGGTGGAACCTGTTCTACCTATCCCTACTGCCAAGCAAGTGGAATGGCAAAAGTTAGAAACTTACGCCTTCATCCATTTTGGTCTTAACACCTTTAATGATAAGGAGTGGGGATATGGCAACACAGACGTGAAGACCTTTAATCCTACAAATTTGGATTGCGAACAATGGGCTAAGACCTTGGTGGCTGCAGGTATGAAAGGAGTAATCCTTACAGCCAAACATCACGACGGCTTCTGCCTTTGGCCTACACACACCACCGACTATTGCATTCGCAATACACCTTATAAGAATGGTGAAGGTGACTTGGTAGGCGAACTTTCTAAAGCTTGCAAGAAATATGGGTTGAAGTTTGGAGTTTACCTCTCGCCTTGGGATAGAAACCAAGCAAGTTACGGTTCTCCATATTACGTTAAATTCTATCATCGCCAGCTCACAGAATTGCTTAGCAACTACGGTGAACTCTTCGAAGTTTGGTTTGATGGAGCCAATGGTGGTGATGGTTGGTATGGCGGAGCAGAAGAAAAGAGAACTATTGACCGAAGAAACTACTACAACTTCCTAAGAATCTTCGAAATTGTAGATAGCCTTCAACCAAAAGCCACAGTATTTGGCGATGGTGGTCCAGGATGCCGCTGGGTAGGCAATGAAAATGGTTTTGCTGGCGAAACTTGCTGGTCGATGATACCTGCAAACACAGTTTTCCCAGGATTCAAGAACTACAAGCAGCTCCAGTATGGATGGGAAGACGGAAATCAGTGGACTCCAGCCGAGTGTGATGTGTCAATCAGACCAGGATGGTTTTACCACGAGAGCGAAGATGGCAAAGTGAAGAGTGTTGACGACCTCTGCAACCTCTACTACCGAAGTGTAGGCCACAATGCGACAATGCTTCTAAATTTTCCAGTAGATAAAAATGGTCTTATCCACCCTGTAGACTCAGCAAACGCTGTTAATTTCCACAAAAAGATACAGCAAGAGTTGGCGGTGGACCTTTTGAAGGGTGTAACTCCTAAAGTTGACAGCCAGCAAGGCAAAAATGGAGGAAAGAATATCACCGACGGTAACTACGACACATTCTGGGCTTCAAAGAAAGTAAAAGGAGCAAGCATTGAGTTTCAACTTGGCAAGGCAAAGCAGATTTCACGCCTTATGCTTCAGGAATATATTCCGTTGGGACAACGAGTAAAAGCCTTCTCGGTATACTACCTACAAGGAAAAGAATGGGTGAAACTCGATCCTAATGAAGAAACAACAACTATCGGCTACAAGCGTATACTACGCTTTGATGAAATAACAACCAATGGCATACGCGTCGTATTTGATGATGCAAAGGGATGTCCTGTAATTAATTCAGTTTCAGCATATTAATATATAAATCTAAATATTTAAAAGAACGTAAATTTAACTAACAAATGAAGCGGAGATTGCTTTTTGCCTTACTTGTAGTAGCGACGACAATTGCAATGGCAGGCAACAAAAAGGAAAAAGTAATATTCCAAGACGACTTCAACAGCTCGAACCCTATTCCTAACCCAAAGGTATGGAAGTTATGCGAATCTTTTAAAGTGGCATGGGCGCAGCATTTCGAACACGTCAAGGGATATGAAAACGTGAAAGTGGAAGAAGGAAAGAACTGATGATGCAGTCATCTTCTATGTAGATGGTAAGGAAACTTACAGATATGAAAATATGCATTTAGAAAAAGAAAAATTGCAATTCCCATTCTGTGACTTCAAGTTCAATCTTATTCTTAACTGCTCACTCGGTGGAACCCTCAATGGCAACATAACTTGGGCTGGTGAGATTCACGACGAGGAACTACCTGTAGAAATGTGGGTAGACTGGGTGAAAGTGGTAAAAACAAAATAGTTAACTCAAAATGAACAACAATTCGAATTTATTCACTAACAATATATTTAACCTTATGGACAAAAGAGCAAATTTGTATTTTGCGGCTCTCTTAGGTGCTATGTCTCCTATATGTGCCGCCCCTGCATTTGCAAACCAGACCTATTCGGCAACTGCATTGCAGCAACAGAGTGCTTGCACTGGTACAGTAACTGATTCTAATGGTGAGCCTGTTATTGGCGCTACTATCAGAATTGAAGGTATGACCGGTGGTACAGTAACTGACATCGATGGTAAATTTACCCTTAACAAGGTAGCTAAGGGCGCTAAGCTTACAGTTACTTATGTTGGTTTCACGGCACAGACCGTTACATGGACAGGCGCCCCATTGAGCATTACTTTGCAAGATGACGCTAACATGTTGGAAGAGACCGTAGTAATCGGTTACGGTACTGTTAAGAAAGCTGACTTGGCAGGTTCTGTAGCTGTTATGGACGGCAAGGCATTTAAGGATCAGCCAGTTCCTCGTATCGAAGATGCACTCAACGGACGTATGTCGGGTGTCCAGGTAATGTCGAGTGGTGTTCCTGGTGGTGCAATGAAGATTCGTGTACGTGGTGCAAGCTCTGTAAGCAAGAGCAACGACCCTCTCTATGTAGTAGACGGTATCGTACGTGAAACAGGTCTTGAGGGTATCAACCCTGAGGATATCCAGAGTATCCAGGTTTTGAAGGATGCGTCTTCTACAGCTATCTATGGTGCACGTGGTGCTAATGGTGTTGTAATGGTACAGACCAAGGCTGGTAAAGCAGGTGTTACACAGGTAACATTCGATGCTACTTACGGATTCTCTAATGCTTACCACATTCCTGAGGTAATGAGCGCACAGGAGTATGCTAAGGCTTTGGTACAGTATCAGGGTGCAGATGCAGGTGCACTTGATGATTATATCACAGGTAAGGATTCTGGTATTGATTGGATGGATCAACTTCTTCATACTGGTGTAACTCAGAACTACAAGGTTGCTATCTCTAAGGGTAATGAGCAGTCACAGACATATTTCTCTGCTAACTACATGGATCAGACTGGTGTTATTAGAGATACTCAGTCTAAGCGTTATGCAGTAAAGATGAACATCCACAACAAACTCTTCGATTGGTTAGAACTTACAGCAGACGCTAACCTCTCTCGTACAGAGAATAGTGGCGCTGCCGGTTTCGGTCAGAATCAGTCTAACCCTATTTGGGTAGGTTTGAACTATTCTCCAACTATGAAGATGTTCTCAGATGCTGGTAACTACAACAAGGATCCATACAATAATATTCAAGCAAACCCATGGGGTCTTGTTCATGCTCAGCAGAGCGATCGTAATCGTACAATGGTAACAGGTCACGTAGACTTGAAGTTTAACATTCTTCCAGGTTTGACTTTCACAACAACCAATGGTATTGACTTCAATGATTACAAGGGCTATAGATTGTCTTCAGCTAAGCTTTTTGGAAAGACCGATATGGGTAACAATAACACTCAGGTAATGGCTCTCCAAACAACAAACAACCTTACCTATGTAGGCAAGTGGGGTCAGCACAACTTGACAGCTACTGGTGTATGGGAAGCAACAAGCCATGAGACACGTGGTATGAGCATTGATGGTAAGAATGTTGCACAGGAATTCCTTGGCTATTGGAATGTTAAGAATGCAGCAAACCGTGATGCTGATAATAGCTACAGCAAGTGGACTATGCTTTCAGGTGTAGCTCGTGTAATGTACAACTACGCAGATCGTTATATGTTGACTGGTACATTACGTGCCGATGGTTCAAGCCGCTTTACAAACAAGAAGTGGGGTTACTTCCCATCTGTAGCTGCAGCATGGACTGTTTCAAACGAAAAATTCTTTGAACCAGTACAGGATGTTGTTAACTACTTGAAGATTCGTGCTAGCTGGGGTATCATTGGTAACCAGGATATCGCTCCTTTCTCAACATTGGCAAACCTTGGTACAACCTCTTTCAACTATGGTACAGATACTAACTATACAGGCTATTGGGCTGGTGGTATTGCAACTCCTGATTTGACATGGGAAAAGGTTAACCAGGTAGACCTCGGTTTCGACCTCGGTTTCTTGAATAACCGCTTGAGCCTTGGTGTTGACTTCTTCTGGAAGAAGACTACAGATGCTCTCATTAAGCAGACAACAACAGGTTATCTTGGTAACGTAGGCTATTGGACCAATGCTGGTGAGGTAAGCAACAAGGGTGTTGATATTAATGTAACAGCTCATATCATCCAGACTAAGGATTTGCAGTGGACATCTACAATCAACGCTGGTTATTTGAAGAATGAGGTAACAAAGCTTACAGCTCAGACAAAACGAATCTATGGTGCAGTTCCTTCTCCTGGTACTGTTGATGAGTGTACAATTATCACCGAGGGTGAGGCAATCGGTACATTCTATGGCTTTAAGTGGGCAGGTTTGAAGAAGACTGATGCTGGTTATATCGATACATACTATGCAGCTGACGGTTCTATCACAGCTACTCCTAACAAGGATACAGACCGCTTCGTGCTTGGTCATGCAAATCCAGACTTTACCTTTGGTTGGAACAATAGCGTGAACTATAAGAATTGGGACTTCAACATGTTCTGCAATGCAGCATTTGGTGCTAAGCGTTTGAACCTTGTTCGCTACTCTATGAATGCAGGTGTAGGTGCTTCTTTGTTCGTAACAGATAAGGATTACTTCAACAATGTTGGTTCTACTATGCCAACTCTCGGCATTGAGAATAAGACATACGGTAACTCTGATAAGTGGCTTGAGAATGCAAACTACTTCCGTTGCGAGAACATCAGCGTAGGTTATACAATCCCTCGTTCTGTTCTTAAGTTTGCTGATATGCGCTTGAGCTTCTCTTGCCAGAACTTGTTCACTATCACAAGCTATAAGGGTCTTGATCCTGCAGGTGCTTCATTTAGCGATAATTCCGTTGATAACGATTGCGGTATCGATATGGGTGCTTATCCAAACCCACGCACATTCACATTCGGAGTTCGTATGAACTTCTAATTAAATGTGGTAAACATCAATTTAAAGTAAATGTCTAATAACTTAAACATTGAATCAATATGAAATCAAAAATATATTTAGGCTGTCTTTTTGCAGCATCATTGCTGGCAACCACAACCTCATGTAGCGACTTCCTCGATGAGGATCCTAAAGGACAATTGTCACAAGATGGCTATTTTAATTGCCAAGCAAACCTTGACGCCAGCGTAAACACATTATATGAAAAGGCTAACCAAACACAGAGTTGGACTAACCCTATGTACCCACAGTGGCAGGGTGATGATATGACAGCTAACCCTGGTTCTAACAAGCAGGCTGTTGCTGCTCTCGATGGCTTTAGCTCAGATGGTGGCAACAAGGGTGTTACAGACGCTTGGAATCAGCACTATGCTCTTATCAAGGCTGCAAACTTTGTTTTGGAAGGTGCTGCTAAAACTCCAACATCAGAAGCTGAGATAAACATCGCTCTTGGTAACGCTCATTATTGGCGTGCTTATGGTTACTTCTATCTCGTTCGCGTATTTGGTCCTCTTCCATTGATTACTTCTACAAGTGCTTCTACACAAGACTGCCAGCTTTCAAAAGAGGATAAGGTATATGAACTCATCGTTGATGATTTGAAGAAGGCTATAGAATTGCTTCCTACAGGTTATACAACATCACCACGCAATCATGATGGCATTGATGCTTGGATAACAAAGCAGGCTTCACAAGCTACTCTCTCTGCTGTTTATATGGCAATGGCTGGTTACCCACTTAACAAGGGTACTGAATATTACAAGTTGGCTTATGAAATGGCTAAGGCTGTGATTGATAAAAATAGCGAATACGGCTTCTATATGGATGACAACTGGAATCATGTATATTCTATCGCTCACAACTATAACAAGGAAACTCTTGTTGGTATCGACAACAACTGGAACTGCGGTTCTTGGGATCATGACTCGGAGTTGACTTCATGCTGTCGTTTCGAAGGTCTCGGCGATGGTGGCTGGGGCGATGCTTGGGGTGAAATCGCTTTCTGGAAGAGATATCCTGAGGGACCACGTAAGAACTCTGTTTATGCACCTAAGGTAACTTTCCAAGATGGTACTTTGATTACAAAGTATTGTAATTGGTGGGATCAGCCTTCTGAAGATGTATGGGGTCCTGTAGCAATGAAGAAGAAGGGTACTGAAGCTTATGCTGAGCAGATAGAGAAATTAGACAAGCAGATTGCTGACGAAACAAAGAAGATTGCTGAAGGCAAGATGAAGGAAGCTGATAGAACTATCAAGAAGCTCGCTGAAGGTAGCTATGAGAATCTATGGTTCGAAAAGGATAGTATTTGTGTAAAGGCTTACCACCCAATGTTTGCTATCTACACAACAAACTGTGACCCTGAAGATACAAACATCGAGCTTAAGCAACCTTATGACTACATGAAGCCTAACTATACCAACATGACAGACGGTCGTCGTCATCGTCTTATCCGCTATTCTGAGGTATTGCTTTGGTATGCAGAGAGCGCAGCTCGCGGTGGTATCAGTGATTTGACAACTGCAAAGAAGTACTTGAAGGACGTTCGTAAGCGTGCCGTTACAGATTACGAGAATGTAACACTTAGCAATGGTACTACTGTTAAGATTGATAACATGAATGCTGAACAGCTTGCTGAGGCTTGCTACATTGAGCACGGATGGGAAGTTGCAGGTCAGTGGACACAGATGGTTACTCGTCGTGCTGATGAGCTTCGTATGAATGAACTTAAGAAGAACTTCGACTACCGTGTTGCTAACAAGGAAATCGTTGTTGCAAAGGATGCTAATGGTAGAGAGTACAAGGCTAAGGAAAAAGTTTCTGTAGTTAATTCAACTTGGGCTGGCGATAAGTCAATCTATTGTCCATATCCAACAACAGAAGTTGAAAAGAATCCTAACTTGAAGAGATAAACTCAGTGGGTACTCACTCACAATATAGAGGGGATGCCAAACGGCATCCCCTTTTTTATAATTAACCAATCTGTTTTAAGGCTAACTAAATAAACTGTTTTTTATGGCTAACAATAATAAGACCCAAATCAATCGTTCATTGCTGGCTATGGCAGCCCTGCAGGCAATGCCATTGTCTATATTTGCACAGAATGCAGGAGATAGACCTAATATATTATATATAATGTGTGACGACCATGCTATGCAAGCCATTAGCGCATATGGTAGTCCAATATCTAAACTTGCTCCTACACCAAATATCGACCGACTTGCAGAAAGAGGTATGAAGTTTAACGAGGCTTTCGTTGAAAACTCACTCTCTACTCCAAGTCGTGCTTGTTTGATGACAGGTCTGTATAGTCACCAGAATGGTCAGCGACAGTTGGCAGAAGGTATCGACACCACAAAGACCTTCTTTTCAGAGATGTTGCAAGATGCAGGCTACGAGACTGCAGTTGTGGGCAAATGGCACATGTCGTGTACTCCAAAGGGATTCGATTATTATCATGTGTTGAACAATCAAGGACAGTATTATAACCCAACTTTCGCATCTACTGGTAATTATGGCAACTACAAGCAGGAAATGGGCTATGCTACCGACCTTATCACCGACCATGCTATCGAATATCTTGATGGCAGAGACCAAAACAAGCCTTTCTGCTTGTTGGTTCACCACAAGGCTCCTCATCGTATTTGGATGCCAAATACCAAATATGTGAGCAAGTATGCCAATGTAGACTTCCCATTGCCTAAAACATTCTGGGATGATTATGAGTCGCGTGGCTCTGCAGCTTCTACTCAGAAAATGTCTATCGACAAGTATATGGAGTTAGTGCGCGACCTTAAGGTTCCTGAGATGTATGACCCTTCTACTCCAGAAGGACGCGACTCTTACGCTGGACTTCAGAGCGAGCTTGGACGTATGACAGCAGAGCAGCGCGAGGCTATTGACGCATACTATATGCCACGCAACCGTGAATTCTTGAGCAAAAATCTCACAGGCAAGGAACTGATAGAATGGAAATATCAAAACTATATTCGCGACTATATGGCTGTTATCGCTTCGGTAGATGAGAGTGTAGGCAGACTATTGGATTATCTCGACAGTCACAACCTCACCGACAACACCATCATCGTATATACCTCCGACCAAGGTTTCTATATGGGTGAGCACGGATGGTTCGACAAGCGATTTATGTATGAGGAGTCTTTCCACACACCCCTTATCATAAGCTATCCTAAGCATATACAGCCACAGAGCGTATGCAACCAGATGGTACAGAATATCGACTTCGCTCCTACATTCCTCGATTTGGCAGGAGTAGAAAAGCCTAAGTATATGCCTGGCACATCATTGCAACCTTTGTTTGCTGGAAAGCCTGTGAAGAAATGGCGCAAGAGCCTTTACTATCATTATTACGACTATCCTACATATCACCTTGTACGCAAGCACGATGGTGTGCGCACAGAGCAGTATAAGCTTATACATTTCTATGGAAAGGGTGGTGAGAGAGCCGTTGCTGAAAACAAATATCAGCGTCAGCCAGGAACATCAGAGTATGGTTGCTTCCAGTATCTCAAGTCTATCAACTATATCACCGACGATGCCGACATCGACTACTACGAGCTTTACGACATCAAGGCTGACCCTAACGAGTTGCACAACCTCTATGGTAAGCCAGGTATGCAGAAGGTCGAGAAAGAGATGAAGAAGATTCTGGCTACATATCGAAAGAATCTGAATGTGGATGAATAATTAGGAAATTAAAGTCTCGACTTTATGAAAAAAACAAGCAAGGCAATATTTTTAACGGGGGTAGGCATATCGTGCCTACCGTCCTTGGGTTGGGCAAAGCAGAATGTGCAGCAACCTAATATCCTCTTTATTCTCTGCGACGATATGGGATATGGTGACTTGGCTTGCTATGGTCAGCCATATATTCATACTCCTAACATCGACCAGATGGCACGCGAGGGTATGCGTTTCACTCAGGCATATGCTGGTTCGCCAGTTTCAGCCCCATCGCGAGCTACCATCATGACTGGTCAGCATACTGGTCATACCCACGTTAGAGGCAACAAAGAATATTGGCGAGGAGTGCCAATGGTGAAGTACGGAGAAAACGAAGAGTATTCTGTAGTTGGTCAGGAACCTTACGACCCACAGCACAAGATACTGCCAGAGATGCTCAAAGACAAAGGCTATCGTACAGGAGTGTTTGGTAAGTGGGCAGGAGGCTACGAGGGTTCGGCTTCTACTCCTGATAAGCGTGGCGTAGATGAATTCTATGGCTACATTTGCCAATTCCAAGCCCACCTCTATTATCCAAACTTTCTGAATCGATATAGCAAATCGTTGGGCGATACCGCTGTGGTGAGAGAGGTGATGGAGCAAAACATCCAACATCCGATGTTTGGTAAAGATTATTTCAAACGTACGCAATATTCAGCCCGTATCATCCACGACAAGGCTTTGGAGTGGATAGACAAGCAAGATGCGCAACATCCTTTCGTAGGATTCTTGACCTACACTTTGCCTCATGCCGAACTTGCACAACCCGAAGATTCTATCTTGGAGAACTATCAGAAACAGTTCTTTAATGATAAGACTTGGGGCGGATGGGAAGACTCAAGATACAATTCTTCTGTTCACACCCATGCTCAGTTTGCAGGCATGATAACTCGTCTCGACCAATATGTAGGCGAAGTATTCGCAAAGCTTAAAGCTAAAGGGCTGGACAAGAATACCGTGGTAATCTTTACTTCCGACAATGGTCCTCACGAAGAGGGAGGTGCCGACCCTGAGTTCTTTGGACGTGATGGTAAGCTAAAGGGATTGAAGCGCCAATGTTATGAGGGTGGCATACGCATACCTTTCATTGCTTGGTGGCCAGAGCATATCAAGGCAGGAGTAGTCAACGACACCCAGTTTGCTTTCTACGACCTAATGCCAACATTCTGCGACTTGGCAGGAATTAAAAACTTTGCTAAGCGCTACACCAATAAGAAATTGGCTGGCGATGGCTTCGATGGTATCTCTATTGCGCCAACACTCTTGGGCAATGATGCTGAACAGAAACACCACGAATATCTATATTGGGAATTCCATGAGACCGACCAAATAGGTGTGAGAAAAGGCGACTGGAAGCTCGTGGTAGAGAAAGGCGAACCTCGACTCTACAACTTGGCAACGGATATTCACGAAGATCACAATGTGGCAGCCGAACATCCTGAGCTGTTGGCAGAACTATTGGCAGCAATACTAAAGGAGCATACCGATAGTCCAGACTTTCAGATCACATTACCACGATTACCATAGACCATATTATATATAATATATTATGACTGAAAACATAGCAACTCCATTTGCCAAGCCTCTGTATGTGATGCTGAAACCTGCAGGTGCGCATTGCAACTTGGCATGCAAATATTGTTATTACTTAGAAAAGAACAACCTCTACGACAAATCTCATCGCCATATTATGAGCGACGAGATGTTGGAGCAGTTCACACGAGAGTATATCGAGGCGCAAACCATGCCACAGGTGCTATTCACCTGGCATGGTGGCGAACCATTGATGCGCTCCATCGATTTCTATAAAAAGGCGTTGACTCTGCAAAAGAAATATGCACGAGGTCGCCGCATAGATAATGTTATCCAGACCAATGGCACTATGCTTACAGACGAATGGTGTGAATTCTTTGCACAGAATAATTGGCTGGTTGGCATCTCTATCGATGGTCCACAGGAGTATCACGACCATTACCGACTAACCTCTACGGGAAACCCTTCGTGGCAGAAGGTGATGCACGGCATAGAACTCTTGAAGAAGCATCATGTGGAATGGAATGCTATGGCGGTGGTGAACGCATATAATGCCGACCATCCTTTGGAGTTTTATCATTTCTTTAAGGATAATGGTTGCCAGTATTTGCAGTTTACTCCTATCGTGGAGCGATTGACTCAGCATCAGGATGGACGCACATTGGCAAGTCTTGCCGATGACAAAGAGATACCGCTTGCCGATTTCTCTGTGACGCCAGAGCAATGGGGGAGTTTTCTCTGTGCTATCTTCGACGAGTGGGTGCACAATGATGTGGGCAAGATGTTTGTGGAAATCTTTGACTGCACTCTTGCCAACTGGATGGGAGTGATGCCTGGTATCTGTGCTTATTCAAAGAATTGTGGCCATGCAGGCGTTATGGAGCATAATGGCGATGTATATTCCTGCGACCACTTTGTGTTCCCTGAATATAAGCTTGGCAACATTCGCGACCATACCTTGATAGAAATGCTATATGGCGACAAGCAGCATGCCTTTAGCCGACTTAAGCATACTTCGTTGCCACGCCAATGCAAGGAATGTGATATGGAGTTTGCATGTCATGGCGAATGTCCAAAGAATCGCTTTGAAAAAGATAAATATGGTGAGCCTGGATTAAACTATCTTTGCAAAGGCTACTATCAGTATTATTATCATGTGGCACCATATATGGACTTTATGAAACGCGAGCTGCAAGCACAGCGTCCGCCTGCAAACATCATGGAAGCTTTGAAACGGTAACTATCTAAAATATGCCTTTGCCATCGCACCTATGGTGTCTTTGCAAAGTATTATATATGCTTTTTTTTCTATGTTACATCATCAAATCGCTCATCACCATATCGCTCACATATAAGCCCTTGCGACTTAAGCTCAGACGATTGTCTGTTAGGGTTAATAAGCCTTGGGCGATATGGCGTTGAGCCTCGGCGAGTAGATGATGGCGATATTTTTCTTCCAGCTCATTGATGTCGATACCTTCCTTTGTTCTAAGGGCTGTTGTTATGAGGTCGTCGTAGTGGGTATCGCTATCGATAATCTCGCTCTCAGAAGGCAATATGCCATTGCTTATTGCCTCGATATATTTCTTTATGTTGTCTACGTTCCAACTTCTTGTTGCCTTGTTGTAGGAATGAGCCGAAGCACCTATGCCAAGGTAGGGAATGTCGTGCCAATAGCTGCTGTTGTGGCGTGAGCGAAACGAGGTGCCATCGGCTGCTATGCGAGCAAAGTTGCTTATCTCGTAGTGGTCGTAGCCATTAGCGCTAAGGGTATCTATTAATACATTATACATTTCAAGGCTCAGCTCTTCGTCAATCTCTTTCACCTTTCCTTGCTCAAGCATTCTGCCAAGAGCAGTTCCCTCTTCATACATCAAACTATAGGCAGAGATGTGCTCTGGCTTTAGGGCAAGAGCTTGACTGATATCGGCGCGCCAATCGTCGAGAGTTTCTTCAGGGAAACCAAACATAAGGTCGATGCTGATATTATGGATTCCAGCTTGGCGCAGAATATCTACAGCACGTATAGCCTCGCTGGCATCATGTCGACGATGCAGAAACTTCAAACGGTTATTGTCGAAAGTCTGCATGCCCATGCTCACACGGTTTACAGGCAATCCACGGAGCAATTCTGGAGTAACATCGTCGGGATTACACTCCATAGTAATCTCAGCATTGGGGTCTACATCATACACCTTATATATATATAGGAACAGACGCTCGAGATTTTCGTGCGTAAGTTGCGATGGTGTGCCACCACCAAGATATATTGTTGAGATATGCTTATCCGCATCAGGCAATGCAGCTCTAAGTTCCATCTCTCGGCATAGAGCATCTACATATTTATCTTGAAGCTCGGGCAGGGTGGTGGAGTAGAATCCGCAATAAATGCAGCGGCTTGCACAAAAGGGTATGTGAATGTATAATCCTGTCATAATGGTGCAAAATTACTAATAACTATTTGCAAAATACTAATAAGTGTAAAAATATTGCCATCTTTATGCTCTTTTTCTTGGTTGTGTCGCAAAAAAGTTCTAACTTAGACGGCAGAATTTGAGTTTTACTCTATTCTAACCTTTTACAGAACTATATTACTAACAACTTAAATCTTTTGATATGAGAGTATATCAGACTAATGAAATCAAAAACATTGCCCTTGTTGGCAGTGCGGGTTCAGGCAAGACCACTCTTGCCGAGAGTATGTTGTTTGAAGCAGGCATCATTAAGCGCCGTGGCACAGTGGAAGCCAAGAATACGGTTAGTGATTATTTCCCTGTAGAGCAGGAATATGGATATTCTGTATTCCCAACTGTTTTCCATACAGAATGGAATAATAAGAAACTCAACATCATCGACTGCCCAGGTTCTGATGACTTCGTGGGTGGTACCATCACAGCACTCAACGTAACAGATGAGGCTGTTATTCTTATCAACGGACAGTATGGTCCTGAGGTTGGTACTCAAAACCATTTCCGCTACACCGAGAAACTTAAGAAACCTGTAATCTTCCTTATCAATCAGCTTGATAGCGATAAGTGCGACTTCGACGCTATCATCGCAAGCATGCAGGAGATTTATGGTCCTAAGTGTGTTCAGATACAATATCCTATTTCTACAGGCCCTGGCTTCAATTCTTTGATCGACGTGCTGTTGATGAAGAAGTATTCATGGAAGCCTGAGGGTGGCGCTCCTGTCATTGAGGATATCCCTGCAGAAGAAATGGACAAAGCCATGGAGCTCCACAAGGCGCTCGTTGAGGCTGCTGCCGAGAACGATGAGGGATTGATGGAGAAATTCTTCGAGGAAGAAACTCTTACCGAAGATGAACTTCGCGAGGGTATCCGCAAGGGCTTGGTTACACGCTCTATATTCCCAGTATTCTGCGTTTGCGCAGGCAAAGATATGGGTGTACGCCGCTTGATGGAATTCTTGGGCAATGTAGTTCCTTTCGTTAGCGAGATGCCTAAGTTGCACAACACTCGTGGCGAAGAGGTTACTCCTGATTCTAACGGTCCTGAGTCATTGTATTTCTTCAAGACTGGTATGGAGCCACATATCGGTGAGGTTTCTTACTTCAAGGTGATGAGTGGTAGCGTTAAGCCAGGCGACGACTTGTCGAATGCCGACCGTGGTTCTAAGGAGCGTATTGGTCAGATTTATGCTTGCGCTGGTGCTAACCGTATTCCTGTAGATCAGCTTTGTGCTGGCGATATCGGCTGTACTGTTAAGCTTAAGGACGTGAAGACAGGAAATACTCTCAACGGTAAGGATACAGAACAGCATTTCGACTTCATTAAATATCCTAACTCTAAATATTCTCGCTCTATCAAGGCTGTTAACTCTGCTGAAACAGAGAAACTTATGGCTGCTATGCTGAAGATGCGTCAGGAAGACCCAACATGGGTAGTAGAGCAGTCTAAGGAGTTGCGCCAGACTATCGTTCATGGTCAAGGTGAGTTCCACCTTCGCACATTGAAGTGGCGTTTGGAGAACAACGAGAAGATTCAGGTGCAGTTTGGTGAGCCTAAGATTCCTTATCGCGAAACTATCACCAAGATGGCTCGTGCCGAATATCGTCATAAGAAGCAGAGTGGTGGTGCCGGACAGTTTGGTGAAGTTCACCTTATCGTAGAGCCATACGCAGAGGGTATGCCAGACCCAACAACATATAAGTTTAATGGTCAGGAGTTCAAGATGAACATCAAGGGCCGTGAGGAAGTTAACCTCGAGTGGGGTGGCAAGTTGGTATTCATCAACTCTGTAGTAGGTGGTGCTATCGATGCTCGCTTCATGCCTGCTATCCTCAAGGGTATCATGGAGCGCATGGAGTCTGGTCCGTTGACAGGTAGCTATGCTCGTGACGTACGAGTTATCGTTTACGACGGTAAGATGCACCCTGTAGACTCTAACGAACTTTCGTTCATGCTCGCTGCTCGTCATGCCTTCTCTGAGGCATTCAAGAATGCTGGTCCTAAGATTCTCGAGCCTATCTACGACCTCGAGGTTTATGTACCTTCAGACTTCATGGGCGATGTGATGAGCGACCTTCAGGGACGTCGTGCCCTCATCATGGGTATGGACTCTGAGGCTGGTTATCAGAAGCTTCAGGCTAAGATACCATTGAAGGAACTCTCTAACTATAGTATAGCATTGAGCTCATTGACTGGTGGCCGTGCTTCGTTTACAACAAAGTTCGCAAGCTACGAACTTGTTCCTAACGATATCCAGCAGCAGCTCATCGATGCTCACGCTTCTGAGGAAGAGGAATAAAATATAAGTGAAGAATTTAAGTGAAGAGTGAAGAACGAAGAGTGAAGAATCTAATGGTTTATAAAACTATTTAATTCTTAGCCTTCCCCTTCACCCTCCACTTTCACTCTTCACTTTTTTCTTTTATTCCGCATGCAAACTATTTAATTCTTCGTTCTTCACTTAAATTCTTCACTCTTCACTTAAATTCTTCACTCTTCACTTAATTTATGGTAGACAACTTTTATAATTGGTTTATGATGCTCCCAGCCTTGGAACAGGTGTTTTGGGTTTGCGCAATGATTAGCTCATTCTTTTTTGTAATTCAACTCTTACTTACGCTCATCGGAATGGACTCAAGTGATGTTTGTGTCGACTTTGACGGTCCCGACACAATGGATCTTGGCGGAGGAGTCTCGCTCTTTACAGTTCGTGCCTTCGTTAATTTTCTCTTGGGTTTTGGCTGGGGTGGTCTCAGTGTATGCCAACTCACTCGCAATGTCTTAGTAATAGTTCTTGTAGCCTTGGCTACCGGAGTTTTGTTTGTGTGGGTGATAAGGCTCCTTTATAAGAATGTTCGTCATCTTGAATATAATGCCGCTTTCAATATTGAAGAGTGCGTTGGCAAAACAGCCACTGTATATCTTCGTATTCCTGCAAATAATGTGGGAGTAGGCAAGGTGCAGATTAGCGTGCGTGGTTCAGTGCACGAACTAGATGCTTGCAGCGATGGGGAATTTATTCCTACTGGTGCCAAGGTGCGCATTCTGGAGGTTATAGACAAGAATATATTAAAAGTAGAAAAACTAAATAAATAATAATATTATGATTGAATCTGTTTATGTAATTTTAGCTTTGCTGGTGCTTGTTGTGGGCACTCTCCTTGCTTTGATTAATCGTTATCGCCGTTGTCCTTCAGATAAGATTTTGGTTATATATGGTGGACGAAAGTCTAAATCGTCGGCAAAGTGTGTGCATGGTGGTGGTGCCTTCGTGTGGCCTATCATAGAAGACTATCAGTATCTTAGTCTTACACCTATTTCTATAGATGCCAACCTTACCAATGCACTTTCTAAGCAGAATATCCGTGTGGATGTGCCTTGCCGATTTACCGTTGGTGTTTCTACCGAGCCTGATAGCATGGCTGCCGCTGCTGAGCGTTTGCTTGGTCTTAATGCTGGTCAGATTCAGGAATTGGCTCGTGATATCCTCTTTGGTCAGCTTCGTCTTGTTATTGCTACAATGAGCATCGAGGAGTTGAATTCCGACCGCGATAAGTTCCTTGAGAGTATCTCTGCCAATGTAGAGGTGGAATTGAAGAAGATTGGTTTGCGACTCATCAACGTCAACGTTACCGATATCAAGGACGAGTCGGGATATATCGAGGCTCTTGGTCGTGAGGCTGCCGCTAAGGCTATCAACGAGGCTAAGGTGCGTGTGGCTGAGCAAGATAAGATAGGTGAAATTGGTAAGGCAGAAGCCGACCGTGAAACTCGCGTTCGTACTGCTGAGGCTAATGCCGAGGCTGTGAAGGGCGAAAACGAGGCTAAGGTCGCCATCGCTGCTTCTGAGGCTTATCGCCGTGAGCGTGAGGCTGAGGCTCAGCGCAAGGCTATAGCATCAGAGAAGGTGCAAGAGGCAAAGGCTTTGGAAGAGGCTTATGCTGCACAGAAGATTGCCGAGGAGGCTCGTGCAGAGCGTGAGCGTTCTACTCAGAATGCCAACATCCTTGTGCCACAAGAAATAGAGAAGCGCCGCCGTATCATCGAGGCTGAAGCTGAGGCTGAGAAGGTTCGCGTAAATGCTAAGGGTGAGGCAGATGCTACATTCGCTAAGATGGAAGCTGAGGCTAAGGGTCTCTATGAGGTGCTCACCAAGCAGGCTTCGGGTTATAAGGAGATGGTGCTTGCTGCAGGTGGCGATGCCAACAAGGCTTATATGCTGTTGTTGCTCGAGAAGTTGCCTGAACTCGTTAAGACTCAGGTGGAGGCAGTCAAGGGTATCAATATCGACCACGTTACTGTTTGGGATGGTGGCAACTCAGCCGATGGCAGGGGTTCTACTGCCAACTTCGTTTCTGGCTTGATGAAATCTGTACCTCCTCTCCACGAGCTCTTCGATATGGCAGGACTTAAGCTCCCTGAGTATTTGGCTAAGGAGCAAGAGAAGGAAGTGAAGAGTGAAGAAAATAAGTGAAGAGTGAAGAACGAAGAGTGAAGAATTAAATACCCCAAGGGTTGAGTTTGCAGCAACTCGGTTGCTGCACTTTGCCTCACCTTCACCCTTTCCCTTTTTCCCTTTTTTCCTTTTTCCTTTTTCCTTATCTTCTCTTTTCTCCTCACTTCTTTCCATAATAAAAGGTGGCGCATATCAATAATGATAAAGCGCCACCTTTTTCTATTTTCTATTTTATTCCCTCTCTTATGTTTTTATGTTTACTTAAATATATGCAACTAAAATCCATTAAAAGTGTTAATATTGACGAATAAGGTGCAATTTGTTAACGTTGAAATGTTAATCAATTAAGATAATAACTATCTTTGCGACATGAAGAAGAAAACGATATGGACTATAGCCATAATAATGGGACTGTCGTTTGTGGTTCTGCTCGGACTGCAGCTCACATACATCCAGGAAATGGCTAATATGAAAAAGGAACAGTTCGACGAGTCGGTGAACCGTGCGCTGTACCAAGCTTCAAGAAACTTGGAGTTGAACCAAACTCTTAAGTACTTGGAGAAGGATGTCAACGAAACTGAGCGCAAAGCCTTTAAGCGTGACTCTGTGGGCACACGTAGTGGTGACTTAGACGATGGCACCGTTCAGCATTCGCACCAATATTCGGTGATTGGCAAAGATGGCACCATATACTCTTCGTTCGAGCTAAAGACTATTGCCACACGACCTTCGCAGATGCCAAAGGCTATGATATTGCGCTCAGACCGCAATTCTATTTCTGAGGCAAGCAAGTCGCTACAGGAGATAGTGAAGAATAGATATGTATACCAGAAGGCGCTACTTGACGAGGTTGTTTACAACATCCTCTACCAGGCTTCTGAGAAACCATTGAAGGAACGCATCAACTTCCGACTCCTCGACCAAGATATCAAGGCAGAGCTGATGAACAATGGTATCAACATACCATATCACTTCACCGTCACCACCCACGATGGTCGCGAGGTTTACCGCTGTCCTGACTATACTGGCGATGGCATAGAATATACCTACTCGCAGGTGCTCTTCCGCAACGACCCTGCCAACAAGATGGGCATTGTGAAGATTCACTTCCCCGACATGAGTAGCTATATCTATTCGAGCATCCGCTTCATGATACCTTCTGTGGTGTTCACATTGGTGCTGCTCGTAACCTTTATCTTCACCATCGTGGTGATATTCCGCCAAAAGAGATATTCGGAGATAAAGAACGACTTCATAAACAATATGACCCACGAGCTCAAGACTCCTATCGCCAGCATCTCGCTTGCTGCCCAGATGCTCAACGACAAGAGCGTTGCAAAGAGCGAGAAGATGATGGAACACCTCGGAGGCGTGATCAACGACGAGACTAAGCGCTTGAGATTCCTCGTTGAGAAGGTGTTGCAGATGTCGATGTTTGACAAGAAGAAGGCGGTATTCAAGAAGAAGGAACTCGACCTAAACGAGATGGTGGAGAATACAGCAAAGTCGTTCTCGCTCAGAGTGGAGCATACTGGCGGTAAGATATATACCGAGATTGAGGCTATCGACTCTACGATGTATGTCGACGAGATGCACTTCCAGAATGTCATCTTCAACCTCATGGACAACGCCGTGAAATATCGCAAGATGGATAAGCCACTCGATGTTTATCTTCGCACATGGAACGACGACGAGCATCTTTACCTCTCTATCCGCGACACAGGATTGGGTATAAAGAAGGAGAACCTTAAGAAGATATTCGATAAGTTCTACCGTGTGCATACAGGAAATGTCCACGATGCCAAGGGCTTCGGTCTCGGCTTGGCTTACGTCCACAAGGTTGTAGACCTTCACGGTGGCGAGATAAAGGTAGAGAGCGAATATGGCAAGGGTACCACCTTCACCATCAAGCTACCTGTTATAAAAGGATAGCCATCGTAATCAAATAAAAGAAACCAAATAAAAAAGGAATTAAATAACGAAATAATTAATAAATAAAAAATACAACTATGGAAGAGAATTTGAAAATCTTGTTGTGCGAGGATGATGAGAACCTCGGCATGTTGCTCCGTGAATATCTTCAGGCTAAGGGCTATGAGGCTGTGCTTTGTCCTGATGGCGAAGCTGGTTACAGAGAATTCCAAAAGACAAAGTTTGATATCTGCGTGCTCGACGTGATGATGCCTAAGAAGGATGGTTTCTCGCTCGCACAGGATATTCGCCAGCAGAATGCTGAGTTGCCAATCATCTTCCTCACCGCTAAGACATTGAAGGAAGATATCCTCGAAGGTTTCAAGATTGGTGCCGACGACTATATCACCAAACCTTTCTCTATGGAAGAGCTTGTGATGCGTATCGAGGCTATCCTCAGACGAGTAAAGGGTAAGAAGACTCGCGAGAATACTATCTATCATATAGGTCGCTTCACTTTCGATACTCAGAAGCAGCTCCTTTCTATCGGAGATAAGCAGACTAAGCTCACCACAAAGGAGAATGAGCTCCTCGCTCTGCTCTGCGCTCATGCCAACGAAATATTGCAGCGCGACTATGCTTTGAAGACTATCTGGATTGACGACAACTACTTCAACGCTCGCTCTATGGATGTTTACATCACCAAGCTTCGTAAGCACCTCAAAGAGGATGATCAGATTGAAATCATCAACATCCACGGTCGTGGCTACAAGCTCATCACACCAGAAGAAGAATAAAACATTTTACTATAAAAATAGCCAACCCTTCCACCTCGGAGGGGCTGGCTTTATTTCATTATACAGCATGACAAGAAAAGAGCGCTACACCTTCATCCTTGATTATTTTGGCAAGAAGATGCCCGTTGTTACCACAGAGCTTAATTTTGGCAATGCCTTCCAGTTGCTCGTTGCCACAATGCTTAGTGCGCAATGCACCGACGCCCGTGTAAACATGGTAACGCCAGCCCTCTTTGCTCGCTATCCTAATGCCGCAGAAATGGCGAAGGCAGAAGTGGAGGAAGTATTGGAATATGTGAAGAGCGTTAGCTATCCTAATGCCAAGGCAAAACACCTTGTGGAGATGGCGCAGATGCTCACCGATGCTTATGGTGGCGAGATGCCAGATAGTATTGACGAGCTTACAAAGCTCCCTGGTGTAGGCAGAAAAACAGCCAACGTGATGCTTGCTGTATGGTTTGAGAAACCTGCTATGGCTGTAGACACTCATGTGTTTAGGGTGAGCCATAGGTTAGGGCTTGTTTCCGATTCCGACAACACTCCGCAGAAGGTGGAAACGACATTGATGAAGAATATCCCACCCTCGCTTGCCAGTCGTGCCCACCATTGGCTATTATTGCATGGACGATATGTATGTAAGAGCCAAAAGCCTAAATGCGATGAATGCGAACTAAAGGCTGTATGCAAACATCCTAATCCTAAGTCCTAACTTCATTACTTCCATTTAATTTTTCACTCTTCACTCTTCACTCTTCACTAAAAATGCTTTCCCTACTATTAGCCTCTTTCCTAACTCTCGTAGAACTTAACTGCGAGAACCTCTTTGACTGCCACCACGACAGCCTAAAACAAGACTATGCTTTTCTGCCCGATGGCACATACCATTGGACACCAAACAAGTATTGGAAGAAGCTAAATAACATAGGGCATACAATATTATCGTGTAGCGATTCTACCACGCTAATGTTGCCCGACATCGTAGCCCTAACCGAAGTGGAAAACGACTCCGTGATGCGTGATCTTACTAAGCGTTCGCTATTGCGAAATGCAAAATACGAATATATCATGACCTCTTCGCCCGACATTCGAGGCATCGATGTGGTGCTGATGTATTCGCCAGCATCCTTTCATCCTCTTTTTCATGCCTCCATACTTGTCCCGATGCCTGAGGGCTCACGTCCTACGCGCGATATATTGTATGTGAAGGGCGAGACTCATGCCATAAATAGCTTGCACCTCTTTGTTGTGCATGCGCCAAGTAGGGCAGGAGGCGAACTAAGAACAAGGAAATTTCGTATGCTCGTGGCAGAGAAGGTGTGCCATGTCATAGACTCCATCAATAATGCCGATAAGGATGCCCACATCGTTGTCGTGGGCGACTTCAACGACTATGCCAAGGATGCTTCGCTAAAATATTTCAGCAACCATGGCATGACAAACATTTCTGCCTCGGCAAAAGGCTGTAATGGCGCTAAGGGAACTTATAGATATCAGGGAGAGTGGGGAAGTCTTGACCACATATTGATAAATGACAATATGCTGAAAAGGCGATTGTCGTGCCGCATCAACGATGCACCATTCCTCACAGAGGAAGATGCAAAGTTTGGCGGACGTAAGCCACGCCGCAACTTAGTTGGCCCATCATGGCGCAATGGCTATAGCGACCATTTGCCATTAGTAGCGGTATTTAGCCATTAGTTGCGGTATTGGCTTTTAGTTTGTTGTATCTTGTGCCCACTTGGTGTTTCTCCATCCGCGTTCAGCCACAGAGTTGATGCTTGGGGCAGAAGTTGTTAGACCAGAGAATTCGTTTACTGTAATGTATGTCGGACCTTGATAATAATAAAGGTTCGAATACAGTTTCTCTGTCGATTTCTTATATTTCACAACCTTATCAAGCTGCTTTGTAAACTTAGTCTTCAAAGCCTCGTCTTGGCAAAGATTGTCTACATAGCTGCCAAGGTCGTAGAACATGGCGGTATTGAAACCATCCAGCACCTGCACACTATCTCGCAGCGAAGCGTCGAAAGAATAAGAAGCATTTATCTCCTTCATAATCTTAGCCAAGTCGTCCATTTGTCGGCAGTCGATGGCTGCAATCGAACCATAAGGATAAGAATATGAAGAAAAGAAATTATAGTAGGTATTCACCATCTGACTATAGTCGGGAGTTTGCGAAGCCAATGAGCTCCACATAGCTTTATATGGCATACCGACACCCATAATTTCGCTCGTAGATGCCACCATAAAGTTTGTCACATCCTTCATCTCATAGGCTGTCTCCACGTTTGCCATATAGCAGTTGTCGAACAATATGTATTGCATCTTGGTGTTGGTCTGCTTTATAGCTTCCGAAAGGGTACTGATGTCGATGCGATATTCTTCTAACCCACGGCCTACAGCACCAAAGAATCTTGTCAGAGGATAGTTGCCTATCTTGTCTTGCGCATACTGCATGCCATAGGCTTTAGCCATGTTAGGGTAATCCAGCCAATCATTTTTGCCCGTCCATCCTGTGCCGTGGCAACCAATAATCATAGCATAGTTCAAAGCATTAGAGCGCTCCTTCACCTTATTTATTATTGTAGCTATGCCATCGGCTGTGGTCCAGTCTTTAGAGAAATAAGATTGTATGGTGTCGTTTTTGCAAACGCCATTCTTATATATTATTTCGTATAGATAGGCTTTGCTACTGTTGTTTGCTGCAGCCACAAAGAGTCGAGTATTCTTGAGTCCCTTCTGAGCCTTAATGCCAGCTTTTATGCTATCGAGATTAGCCATTAGCCATTGGTGCAAACTATTGTCGCTCCAAGGCATAAATACCAATATCGATTGCTGCGTATAACCAGTTTCATCCTGCTCGTCTTTATCTGAGCAGGATGAAAATATGGTAGTCATAGCCATCACCATAGCGATGGCTATGAAAGATAGTCGGTTGTGCATACTTTATTTTTTGAGTTCTGCGATAGTCTCTTTCAAGGCAGCAATCTTCTCCTCAGAGTCGCTCTTCTTCTTGCGCTCAAGAGCCACGACAGCCTCAGGAGCGTTAGCCACGAATTTTTCGTTAGATAGCTTCTTGTTGATGCCTGCCAAGAATCCCTCAAGGTGCTTGAGCTGAGCCTCTGCCTTTTCGATTTCTGCAGCCACATCAATCTTGTCGCCAAGTGGCACGGCATATTCTGTTGTACCCACCATGAATGCAGATGCTGTGCCGTCCTTTTCGTTTACCACAGCAATCTCGTCGAGATTAGCCATCTTTGCCAATACGCAGTTGTAAGCCTCAAGCTCGTTGGCACCTACAATCTGCAACTTCAAAGCCTCGCGTGGCGAGATGTTCTTCTGGTTGCGGATAGTGCGCACGCCACCGATAATCTGCTTCAGCAGTTCGATGTTTGCTGTCAGTGCCTGCTCGTCGGCAGTAGGAGCCTCGAGTTCCAACTTGTCGCGCATGATAGACTCGCCATCCTTGCGCTCGTAGATGTTCTGCCACAACTCTTCGGTGATGAAAGGCATGAATGGGTGGAGCATCTTAAGCAATGTCTCGAAGAAACGGAGTGTAGCATCGTAAGACGCCTTGTCCATAGGCTTCTGATATTCTGGCTTCACCATTTCGAGATACCAAGATGAGAACTCATCCCAGAACAAACGATATACTGCCATCAAAGCCTCAGAGATACGATACTTCTTAAACAAGTCGTTGACCTCAGCATTCACCTCCTTCAACTTAGCCTCAAACCACTTCACAGCCACCTTGTTAGCCTCTGGCTGCTCGATGTCGGCAGTTTCCCATCCCTTAACCAGGCGGAAGGCATTCCATATCTTGTTGTTGAAGTTACGTCCCTGCTCGCAAAGGCTCTCGTCGAAGAGAATGTCGTTGCCTGCAGGAGCCGAGAGCATCATACCCATACGTACGCCGTCGGCACCAAACTTCTCGATAAGCTCAATAGGGTCAGGCGAGTTGCCGAGCGATTTCGACATCTTGCGACCGAGCTTGTCGCGCACGATACCTGTGAAGTATACATTCTTGAATGGGAATTTGCCCATGTATTCTTCGCCAGCCATAATCATACGTGCCACCCAGAAGAAGATGATATCCGGACCAGTCACCAAGTCGCTTGTTGGATAATAATAGTTTATCTCCTCGTTGTCAGGGTTGTTGATACCGTCGAAGAGCGAGATAGGCCACAACCATGATGAGAACCATGTGTCGAGAGCATCCTCGTCTTGCTTCAAGTCTTCAAGCTTCATATCAGCCTTGCCCGACTTCTGCTGTGCAAGCTTCAAAGCCTCTTCTGCAGTCTCTGCCACTACGAAGTCGTCTTCGCCCTCGCCATAGAAGTAGGCAGGAATACGATGACCCCACCATAGCTGACGCGAGATACACCAGTCCTGAATGTTGTCGAGCCAGTTCTTGTATGTGGTCTTATATTTAGCAGGATAGAAATTCATTTCGCCATCCATTACAGGAGGCAAAGCGATGTCGGCAAAGTGCTGCATCTTGAGGAACCATTGCAACGAGAGGCGTGGCTCGATTACGGTGTCAGGATTACGCTCCGAATAGCCCACCTTGTTGTTATAGTCTTCTACGCGCTCCATCAATCCTGCAGCCTCAAGATCCTTTGTAATAACCTTGCGGCATTCGAAACGGTCCATGCCTACATATAGTGGCGACTGCTCAGAGATAGTACCGTCGGCATTAAAGATGTCGATAGTCTCAAGGTTGTGAGTCTTGCCGAGCATGTAGTCGTTGGTGTCGTGGGCTGGAGTAACCTTCAGACATCCAGTACCAAACTCTACGTCTACGTAGCGGTCTTCGATAACAGGAATCACTCTGTTTACCATTGGCACGATAACCTTCTTGCCCTTCAGCCATTGGTTCTTTGGGTCCTTAGGGTTGATACACATAGCGGTATCGCCCATGATAGTCTCAGGACGAGTTGTAGCCACTACTGCATAATATCCCTTTTCATCCTTGTGGATGATGTTGCCCTCAGCCTTAAGCGCCTCCTCGTTGTCGAGGGCTGCAAGTCCGTCAACATAATATTTCAGATGATATAGCTTCGACTGCTCGTCTTTGTAAACCACCTCTTCGTTGCTCAAAGCTGTCTGTGCCTTTGGATCCCAGTTTACCATGCGCAAACCACGATAAATGAGTCCCTTGTTGTATAGGTCTACAAACACTTTGATAACGCTCTTCGAACGCTTCTCGTCCATGGTAAAGGCTGTGCGGTCCCAGTCGCACGAAGCACCCAAACGGCGCAACTGCTTAAGGATGATGCCACCATGCTCGTGAGTCCAGTCCCAAGCGTGCTTCAAGAATTCCTCACGGCTCAAGTCGTGCTTCTTGATGCCCTGCTCAGCCAAACGCTTCACTACCTTAGCCTCGGTAGCGATAGATGCGTGGTCGGTACCTGGCACCCAGCATGCGTTCTTGCCCTCCATGCGTGCACGGCGCACAAGGATATCCTGAATAGTGTTGTTGAGCATGTGTCCCATGTGCAACACACCAGTTACGTTTGGTGGAGGTATTACTATAGTGTATGGTTCTCTACCGTCTGGCTTGCTGCTGAAAAGTTTGTTGTCAAGCCAGTACTGATACCATTTCGACTCCACAGCCTGTGGGTCGTATTTGCTTGCTAATTCCATATTGTTATTTGTTTTACTTGTTTTCTTATTATAAAATCGGTGCAAAATTACGAAATTTTCGCCTAAAACCATTAACTTTGCACAAATAAATAGGGGTAAGGCTCAATAATGAACAAACTATAGCCACAACTCTACAAAAATCATATCATAATGCATACACGTGAAGAAAAACTAAAGGCTTTTGGCAGAATGCTCGATGTGGTAGACACTCTGCGCGAAAAATGTCCTTGGGATCGCAAGCAAACCAACGAGTCGTTGCGACCAAACACCATCGAAGAGGTGTTTGAACTTGCCGATGCCATTTCAAAATCTGATACCCACAACATCTGCAAGGAGCTTGGCGATGTGCTGCTCCATATCTGCTTCTATTCTCGCATAGGTTCCGAGACTGGCGATTTCGATATTGCCGATGTCTGCAATGCCCTTGTCGACAAGCTGATATTCCGTCATCCGCACGTATACCATCCTTCGCAGATTGGCGCTCCCGACCCTAAGCCATTGCCTTATGGTGAAGAGAAGGCTGAGAATGCTGATGGTGAAGAGGTGAAAACGGCTCAGCAGGTGATACAAAACTGGGAACAGCTGAAGCTAAAAGAGAAGGATGGCAACAAGACCGTGCTCTCGGGTGTGCCTAATGCGCTACCTTCGCTCATCAAGGCTTATCGCATACAGGACAAGGCTCGCAACGTGGGCTTCGATTGGGAAGACAAGGGCGACGTCTGGGCAAAGGTGCGCGAAGAACTTGGCGAACTGGAAACAGAACTTCGCAACGAAGACCGCGACCGCTCTGAGGCTGAGCTTGGCGACTTCATATTCAGCGTGGTAAATGCTGCACGCCTATATAAGCTCAATCCTGACAACGCTCTTGAGCGCACCAACCAAAAGTTCACTCACCGCTTCAACTATATCGAGGCTAAAGCTAAGGCTGCAGGGCGCAACATCAAAGACCTGACTTTGGGCGAAATGGACCAGCTTTGGAACGAGGCTAAAGCGCAGGAGTAGAGTCTTTCCGACTTACTCACCCCCGATGACTAAAATGTAAACCCCAAAAAACTTTTGAAATATATGAAGAAAACAATAACACGTTTATCATCATTGTCTGTTGTGGCTTTGATGCTATTTGCAGCCTGCGACTCACGTCATGCTGCACAGCCTGCCGACTCTGATGCCGACACCACTATCACAGAGGCTATTGCCGACAGCTCAGTATACGGCATTGTGGGCGAGGGTACAGCCATGCACACCCTTGAGGTTATTACCGACGTTGGCGACACTCTCGAATTTGTGCTTGCCGATGCCGATACTGATGTGCCTACAGTTCTTGGTGGTCTTTTGGCTGGCGACCGTGTGGCTGTAGTTTCCCACACGGCTGATGGCGAACAGGTGGCTGACAAGGTTGTCAACATCACATCGCTTTTGGGCAAATGGACCAGCATCGACAAGAGTTTCGAAATTCGCGAAGGAGGCATCGTGGAGTCGACTGTAAAAGCTGAAACAAATCCATGGACATCGTGGAAACTCAACAATGGCAACATCATCCTTAACTCCGACACTTTCCAGATTGATGTGCTCGGTCCCGACTCTCTATGCCTGGAGACTGCCGATGGCATCTTCGCTTACAAGAGACAACAATAACAGACCATGGAACCATTCAGAGTTCATATCCTCGGTTGCGGTAGCGCCACACCAACATTGAAACATAACTGTTCGTCGCAGATAGTAGAAGTCCGCGGCAAATGCTTCATGGTAGATTGTGGCGAGGGCACCCAAACGCAGTTGCGCTTGTCGCGTATCAAATTCACACGCCTCAGCGCCGTCTTCATCTCCCATCTGCATGGCGACCATTGCTTCGGGCTCATTGGCTTAATCTCCACCTTTGGCATGCTTGGTCGCACAGCACCTTTGCATATCTATGCTCCTGCAGGTTTCGAGCCTATGCTCAATGCTATGCTCGAAATGTTTTGTCAGGGACTGGAATACGAGGTGGTGTTTCATGGCGTAGACACCACACAGAATAAAGTTATCTACGAAGACCGCAGCCTGACCATCGAAACCATACCTCTGTCGCATCGCATAGCATGTTGCGGATTCCTGTTCCGCGAAAAACCTGGCAACAGGCATATCAATCGCGAAATGGTAGACTTCTATCATGTACCTTTGTCGCAGCTCAACAATATCCGTGCTGGAGCCTCGTGGACAACCGAAGAGGGCGACGTTATTCCAAACGAGCGTCTCACATTCCCTGCCGACCCTGTTCGCAGCTACGCCTATTGTTCCGACACCCGCTATATGCCACAGCTACATAAGCTTGTCGAGAATGTCACCTTATTATACCACGAAGCCACCTACGCTTCCGATTCCGAAGATCGTGCTCGTCTCTACTATCATTCCACGGCTGCTCAGGCTGCCCGTGTGGCTCGAGATGCTCATGTCCAGACCCTAATGCTCGGACATTTCTCGTCGCGCTACGAGAATGAGCAAATTCTGTTAGCCGAGGCTCAAGCCATCTTTCCTTGCACCATCCTTGCCAACGAAAAACTCTCGGTGGAGTTGTAGTCCAACAGTTCGTTGTGTTTCGTTTCGACTATTCGCTCCTGCAGTTTCGATTATTCGCATGTGCTTTTTCGATTACTCGCGTGGCGCCTTTCGAGTAGTCGCATAAGCTTGTGCGCCTTTTCGGCTTTTAGGGCTTTGAGTACAGTTGTTGCTGTGCTATTTGCTGTGAGAATTAATGCTTGCTTGTGGCTCGTTGGATTTCTGATGCGAAGTTACAACATTCGGATAGTCTACTGTCCGCTTATGTCCGCTTATGTCCGAGTTTTAACTTTTAGCCTCGATATTTTAACAATTGGAGTTTTATGGAATAGAGAGGTAGAGATAGAGCTGTGATAGTCAACTTCTGTAGGAAACGTCAACTAAAGCGGAAAAGTGTCAACGAAAGCAGGAATGATAGTCAACGAACCTCAGAAGTGAAAGTCAACTAAATCAGTACGGAATTTGAAATGTTAAATTAAAGAGGTAAAATAGAGTCAACCTTATTCAGGAAAAGACAAAAAGTTAAAAAGTTAAGAAGTTAAGAAGTTAAGAATAAGGATATTTATCTCTGATGAGAAGAGAGAAAAGATAAAGTAATATAACATTATATTATATATAATATATATAATGTAAAATACATAAGCAACTTTAGAAAGTTGCTTATTCTTAACTTCTTAACTTCTTAACTTCTTAACTTTTTCGACAATATCTTTTCTTGAAGGTTATTCTATTAACTTATTTCGATATTGCTCAACACTTTATCGATTATTCCTACATAATAGAATGGGAGATTGATGAGTCGAAAGGTTTTGTCCCTTGGTGTGGTAACATCGTCGATGGCATAATTGCCTGGCCATACTCTTATGGCAATGTTTGTGGAATCGGCAGTATCCATGAAAGAATGTAGTGAGCGCAGATGGGCATTGGTGCCTGATTTTACTTCGATGGGAACAATAGAAGAATTGTGTTGCCATACAAAATCAACTTCTGCTGTTGACCCTTTTTTGTCTCTAACCCAATAGAATTGCTCGTTGCGGTAGTTGCGGTCGAGAGCGATGCGCAGCTCTTGGGCTACAATCTGTTCGGCAGCATGTCCTTTCCATACGTCGAGTAGTGAATGGTTTTGTAGGTATTCTGTTTGTATGTCGACAGAGAAATTCATAATACCAGAGTCGAGCCATACCAGTTTTGGTTGGCGAGTGAGGGCTGGAATAGTTGGTGCTTTAACTGTTGTGACAGGATAGTCGAGATTAAGCAAGAATGCTTTTTGTAGCACTTCGAGCGCCTCGTGGACTTCCTTGCTGGTGTAGTTGCTACCTCCAAATCGGTTGTATGTGATGGTTTGTCCAGCTTCTGCCCATCCATGGGTGAGCAAATGGCGTATAACATTCACCTGATTTGTGTTTTTTGCATATTTCTCTACGTCTTCATTATAGCCATCGAGCAATGAGCGATAGATAGGTGAGAGTTTTGTGACATCTTCGTGTGTAGCATATTCTGCAAGAGCCTCTGGCATACCGCCTACGAGGGTGTAGCGGTTGAAAAGGCTTATAAGCATATCATGGTAAATTGGTGCAACATTCAGCTGGCGTATCATTTCTGCTAAAGGTTCATTACCTGTAGCATTAAGAAATTCGAGAAACGAGCATGGACGAAGTGAGAGATATTCCACGCGGCCTACAGGAAACGAGATGCGTTGCTTTATTAGAGTTTGGAGTCGTGAGCCTGCTGCAATAATATGTAGCCATGGCATTTCTTCATAGAAATAGCGTAGTAGGCCTACGGCTTTAGGCTCATTTTGTATTTCATCGATGAAGAGTAGGGTACGCTTGTTTTTGTCTGCAATAATCTTATTTTGCAGACAAATATATTGGAATATTTCGTCCACGTTGTCGGAGATACTAAAAGCTTTAGCATCAGCGCTTTGTTCAAGGTTTAGCTTTATATAGCAGTCGTATTGTTTGCTAAATTCATCGACAAGGGTTGTCTTTCCTACTTGTCGTGCTCCACGCAGAACAAGTGGCTTACGATTATCGCGTTTGCTCCAGTCGTTAAGATTGTCGATTAATTGTCTGTGTATCATAGGGCTTATGTCGTTATATTACTGCTGCAAAGATAGTTCTTTTTCCTAAAGCATAGGCAAAAATAGTGTAAAACTTTCCTAAAGCATAGGCAAAAATGGAGAGATAATTGCCTAAAACATAGGCAAAACTGGTGTGAAATTGCCTAAAGCATAGGCAAACGACTGTGGAAATGTACGATTTGCTTGCATAATTGCCTTAAACCGTGAGGCTGATATAGGCTCTGTCGTCGAAGCTGGAATTGCCTTCTACAAGACCTTTGGTGGCTATGAAGGTGGCGATATTTTGTGGGTCGTTGGCTAATTGTTGGGCTAATGCTGCTTCGCTATCGCGGAGGGTAGGATGCAGAGAGGGGTAGCCATCTGAGGCAAGGACAACGGAGTGGGAGACAGGGACGGTGCGAGTGCCTGGCATATAAATAGGTGTACCATCGATAACGGCATACTGTCGATTTTGTCCTTCGAGCATAGCCTTGATGAGTTGTGGCTCTATGGCATGGCGGGCCTCTGTGGGCGACATACCGTTCTTGATGAGCTTAGCTCGCTGTAGGGCTATTTCTTGTTCGAAAGGCTTGGAATTGTCGTAATATTTATTATCGATGATGGTTTGGCAGTCGCCCACCATCCATACTTCTTGTCGTTGATGGCTGTAGATGATGGCAGAGGCTGTGAGGCGTTCTTCGGGATGAGCCGTCATTTGGGCTGTGATGCCGAGTTTGGCATATTCGTTGGCTATTCGCATGGTGACGCCTTGGCAGAAGTCGTCGATGGTGGCGCAGGCTGGCATCTGCTGTATGTAGTCGCTGATGATGAGCATAGCGAAGCGTCCATTCTTCATCGTGGGGTTGAGGCGCATGGGTGTTTTGCTTGTGCTACCATCTATCACGGCTGCAAAGTGGGGTGTTATCACCATGCCGTCTTCGCAGTCGGCAGTTGTATGCTTGCCGCAAATAAAGCTTTCTTGTATGTGCATAAGGATATTGGAAAAACAAAATGATTAATTATTAGGCTCGAGTAAAAAAGCCATATATAATGGTAGGATTAATGTATTAGGTGCAACACCAATATTTACATCTCCAAGTTTGATGGCTTGTGATACATGGTATTTTTCTGGGTGAGCCATGATGGTCTTTGTGCTTTTTATGTTGCCATTGCTTGACTTTACTTCTACCAATGTGCTTTCGCCATGATATCTTGTTACAAAGTCTATCTCTAACCCCGAATCTTTGCGAAAATAATATAGCTTACGATTCATTTTGCCAAATATGTCTGCTACGAGGTTTTCGAATATTGCACCTTTATATCCAAAGAGATTACCTTGAAGAATATCTGCAGATGTACCTTGTTCTAACATACTTATGAAGAGTCCTGTATCTGCCATATAAACTTTGAATTGTTCAGGAATGGCGTTGCCATCTAAAGGAAGTTCTGGAGAAGAAAGATTGTAACATCGGCGTATTATGCCAGCATCTTCTATCCATTGCAAACAACCTTGATAATCGCGACCTCTTCCATTTGGACGTACTGTGGCGTAAGCAAATTTTTTATTTTCTTTGCTTAATTGGCGAGGTATAGATTCGAAACACTCTCTAATGCGCGATTTATCAGCCTGAGGAGCGTATTTCAGCATGTCAACTTTATATTCTTCGATAATTGCTTGCTGAATTTGTTGCACACTTTGCATGTTGTGGGTTTCCATAAATATGGTTACGGCTCTTGGCATTCCACCAACAATGCAGTATCGTAGCAGTAATTGGCGCATTCTTTGATGAATTGCTTCTTGGATAGGATTTTTTTCTTCTAAGCAACGACGCAAATAGCTGAATACAGAATCTTTAATTCCATTTGCCCAAAGCCATTCCTCAAAATCCATAGGAAACATATCTATAATTGTTTCATAGCCTACAGGGATAGGGGCATCGGTAGTTGTAGTGGAATGGTATCCACTAACACCTAATAATGAGCCTGTGCAAATGACATCGTAGCGACCATCTGTTTTGAAAAATTTCAAAGAAGTGCGAGCACGAGGACATTCTTGTATCTCGTCGAATATGATACAGGTTTTTTGGGGAATAAATTCTGCATTAGGAATTAATGTAGAAAGAGTCATGCAAATATTATCAATATCTAATCCTTCATTAAATACTGACTTATATTCAGGGTGTTGGAAGAAGTCGAGATATACTACATGCTCGTAATTTTTGTGAGCAAAATTTAGTACAGAGAATGTCTTGCCACATTGGCGACATCCTTTGATAATTAGAGGCATTTTGTTTTTGCTATGCTTCCAATCTTTAAGATAGTTCTCTATTTTACGCTTAAACATTTGATTATGAATATAATATGTGGCGTGTAAGTTCTGTTAGTACACGTTTTTCAAGGGAGTTTCCTTAAATCTTTGCACGTTTTTAAAGGGAGTTTTTGTGAACTCTTGCACGTTTTTCAAGGGACTTTTTGTAGAGTTGTGCACGTTTTTCAAGGGACTTTCTTCTGCAAAGCTACAGTTTTTTAGATGAAATAGATATGAAATTAGTAGTTTTTTTGATAACTGTTATGAATTTTTAACTCAAATCGGGTGAACTTAATCCAATCCTCGACATTCGTCTTAAGCAGGTTTGCTTTAAGTGCTATAGCATGAAAGACAAAATAAAGCCTTCCATGCTATTAACATGTCTACTTTGCGCGATCTATTTCGAAGTAGAATTCGGTGCCGAAACCTTCTTCTGACTTGAACCATACACGACCATGGAGATAGTTTTCGCCTATGAGCTTCATGCTATAGGTGCCAAGACCACGACCGTCGCCTTTCGAAGAGTTGCCATAGATGAAGATGCGTGGCTGCTGTTTGGCTGGTATCACGGCATCGTTGTGGACAGAGAAAATTATCTTGTCGTCGGTGGAGTGGATGTTGTATGTGATAGTGGAGTTGGGACTTGCCTCGCATGCGTTTTTGCCCATGTTGGTGATTACACGGTTGATGAGCGACTTGTCAGACTCTATCTCCTCGTCGGTAATCGTGGAATTGATGTCGGCGATTACGCCATAGCGCTCTTTGGCTATTGGGCAAAGGCTGTCTTTGATGAACTGTACGACGCTGTTTGCCTTGAAGCGAGAAATGTTAGGCTCAAGTTTGCCGTTTTTGGCAAAGACGAGGTCGCGCTGGGCAGCAATCTCTCTTGACAGTTGCTTAGAAATGCTCTTGGTCATTTTGATAATCTCTTTGGGGTCTTCAAACTCTGCACATTCGAGCAAGCCGTTGAGGGCACCTGTGAGATTGATAAGGTCGTGGAAGAATATTCGCTCCATCATAAATTCACGATATTGTTCGGTTTTGTCGACCAATATTACTGCTGCGTATGTTTTGCCTTCGTGGGTGAAAGGAGTAGAAATGACATGAACGCTAAACACGCAATCATTGTCTACCAACATATCGCTGTCGGCAGTCAACCTCGTTTTGGTGTGTAGTGATTTCTTCAGCATGCTGCGAAGCTGGCATGTGGCGCAATTTTTATGAAAGCCACATCCTTTTGTTTCCTCTATGGCATTTGCACATTTCAGCAAATCGCCAGGGCACATCTTTGTATGCTCGTCTACGGGAGAGTGGTTGACAAACAAGACTCTTAGAGTCTCGTCGATGATTATGAATGTAGCACCTGTATCATCCAAAATCTTGTTGTCCCGAATTATCGAACACAATTCTTCTTGAGTAATCATAACTGTATAGTAAAAAACGGATTACGTAAAAATCGAATTATCTAATTTACAAAGGTAAGTATTTTTTGATAAAGAAATATATAAAGAAGTTTCGATTTATGATTTATTAAGAACAATAATCGAGACAATGATAGGCAAAAGTGGATTGTCTATCGTTGTCTCGATTGTGGTTACGGGGAGGAATATTGTATGAAAAAATACAAGCTGAAAACTTATATTTTGTCGATATTTCTTAGGGCTGCAAGGAGCTCCTGGTTTTCGGGTTTTGAGCCTATAGTTACGCGCAAGCAGTTGTGGCAAAGTGTGACGCGAGTGCGGTTGCGCACGATGATACCTTTGTTTACGAGATAGTCGTAGATTGCCTGAGCATCAGTCATGCGAGCAAGGAAGAAGTTGGCATCAGTAGGATACACCTCTTCGCATATTGGCAGGTCGCAGAAGGCGTTGATCATGCGTGTGCGCTCTTGTAGCAATATGGTTACCCATTTCTCAACCTCGATTTTGTGGTCGAGAGCTGTGAGCGCATGCTGCTGGCTAAGAAGGTTGACATTGTATGGATATTTCACCTTGTTCATGAGCGCAATAATCTCTTCCGAAGCGAAAGCCATGCCCAGACGGATGGCTGCGCAGCCCCAAGCTTTGCTCATGGTGTTGAGCACGATGAGGTTAGGATAGTCGGCAAGATCGTAGCGGAATGGGCGCTGCGACGAGAAGTCGCTATAGGCTTCGTCAACGATTACGATGCCATGGAAATTGCGGATTACCTTTTCTATTTCGTCGCGGTCGAGGTTGTTGCCCGTAGGATTGTTAGGCGAGCAAATCCAGATGAGTTTGGTGTGGCTGTCGGTGGCAGCAAGAAGCTTGTCGGCATGCAGCTGGAATTTGTCGTCGAGGAGTACAGGGCGATATTCCACATTATTAATATCCGCGCACACGCGATACATGCCGTAGGTAGGCTCTATAGCCACCACGTTGTCTACTCCAGGCTCGCAGAATATGCGGTAAGGCAAGTCGATAGCCTCGTCGCTACCATTGCCAAGAAACATACATTCTGCAGCCACACGCTTTACCTTTGCCAATTCAGCCTTTAGCTCATGCTGTAAAGGGTCGGGATAGCGGTTGAAGGGCTTGTTGTATGGATTTTCGTTGGCATCGAGAAATACTGTGGCTTCGTGGCCTGAGTATTCGTCGCGTGCCGAGCTATATGGTGCGAGACTCCAAATGTTGGGGCGTACGAGTTGTTGAAGGTTGAACATAATTATTGAGTTATTATTAATGTTTATGAGAGTGAGGCTGTTTACATTCTCACTCTCATTGCATTAGCATGCGCTTCGAGCTGCTCGTTTTCAGCCATTGTCACCACGGCTTTGCCTATAGAGCTTACACCCTGGCCGGTGAGATGCTGGAAGGTGATTTTGCGATTATAGCTGTCGAGGTTGACTCCATTATATGCCAAGGCATAGCCATGGGTAGGCAGGGTGTGGTTGGTGCCGCTGGCATAGTCGCCAGCACTCTCGCAAGCATATTTGCCAAGGAATACGCTACCCGCATTTACCACCATATGTGCCAACTCCTCGTAGTTGTCGGAAGGCAAGATGAGATGCTCAGGCGCATAGGCATTGGCAAGAGCCATGGCTTCGATATTGTTAGCCACGATTACTATCTTGCTGTTGTCCAAAGCTTTGGCGGCAATCTCTTTACGAGGAAGGCGGGCGAGCTGTTTCTCTACCTCAGCCTCCACCTTTGAAGCGAAGGCCTCGGAAGTGGTGATGAGCAACACCTGAGAGTCGATGCCGTGTTCAGCCTGCGAAAGCAAGTCGGCAGCCACGAAAACCTCGTTGCAAGTGTCGTCGGCAACCACGCAAACCTCGCTTGGTCCGGCAGGCATATCTATGGCAACATCATGCAGCGACACCTGCTGTTTTGCAGCCATAACATATTGGTTGCCAGGACCGAATATCTTGTAAACCTTTGGCACACTCTCTGTGCCGTAAGCCATGGCACCGATGGCCTGCACACCACCAGCTTTGAAGATGCGGTTGACACCAGCTATGCGTGCTGCCACGAGGATGGCAGGATTTACGTTGCCTTGGCTATCAGGAGGAGTGCACAACACAATCTCTTTGCAGCCTGCTATCTTGGCAGGAGTGGCGAGCATCAATACCGTAGAGAATAATGGAGCTGTGCCACCAGGGATGTATAGTCCCACCTTTTCGATGGCTACACTCTTCTGCCAACAAGTTACGCCAGGCGCAGTCTCCACCTTGTCGGCATGAAAAAGCTGCGAATGGTGGAATTTGTAGATGTTGGAGTGGGCGAGGGTGATAGCATCGATAAGTTCTTGGTCGACAGAATTGTAAGCTTGCTCAATCTCCTCGTCGCTCACGGCAAGCGAAGAGAGAGAAGCATTGTCGAACTTAAGCTCGTATTTCTTCACAGCCTCGTCGCCATTTTGTCGCACATCGTTGAGCACCTCGCTGACAGTAGCGTTGAGAGCCGAAGTGTCGAGGTGTGGGCGCTCTACGAGGCTGCTCCATTCTTCTTTTATTGGATATTTTATGATGTTCATGTTGTTTCTCCTATTATATATAAGGCGACAGCCTCTTCTGAATTTTATAATATCATCTTTTCGATAGGTGTTACGAGGATGCCCTGAGCGCCAAGCTCTTTCAGCTTGCCAATGATTTCCCAGAAGCGCTTCTCGTCGAGCACGGTATGGATAGAGCACCATTCGTCGTCGGCAAGTGGAATGATGGTAGGGCTCTTGATGCCAGGCAACACTTCTGTGATAGCCTTGATCTTGTCTTTAGGAGCATTCATCATCACATATTTCTTGTCTTGAGCCGAGCGCACAGCCTCGAAGCGGAACAGCATCTCGTTGAGAGTCTGATGTTTCTCGTCGTCCATGTGCCAGTTGCCCACGAGCAAAGCCTCACTCTTCATCACCACTTCCACCTCTTTGAGGTTGTTGCTGACGAGAGTAGAGCCAGAGCTAACGATGTCGAAGATGCCATCAGCAAGACCGATGCCAGGACTAATCTCTACGCTACCTGTGATGACATGGATATCGGTTTTGATGCCGTTTTTGTTCATAAACTTGCGCAAGATGTTAGGATAGCTGGTGGCTATCTTGCGGTTGTTGAACCATTGAAGGCCAGTATAGTTGGTCTCTTTAGGGATAGCAAGCGACAAGCGGCATTTGCTGAAACCGAGATGCGCTATAACCTGTGCATCCTCGCCACGTTCCACAAATTCGTTTTCGCCAACAACGCCGATGTCGGCAACTCCGTTGGCTACGCTCTGAGGAATATCGTCGTCGCGAAGATAAAGCACTTCGAGTGGAAAGTTGGAACTCTGCACCAATAATGTGCGTTTGCTGGAACTAACCTTTATGTCGGCTTCAGCCAGCAGGTTCATGGTGTCGTCGTAAAGCCTGCCTTTTGATTGTACTGCTATTCGTAACATATTGAAATTTGATGTTGATTCGATAAAATTTGTTGCAAATTTAAGGTTTTTAGCCTTTATATGCAAATAAAGTGTTACTTTTGTACTCACTTTATATGAATATTAGATATTTATACATATTATCTTCGGCTTTGCTCTTGTTGGCGGGATGCGACAGTCAGCCGAAAGTGGAAACCACACCATGGGGAACCGTGGTGGGGAGCGACAGTATTCCTGATGATGATGACGCATTCTCGTTGAGCGATATACAGACGAATGGTGAGCTGATAGTGTTGACGATGACAGGTCCTGACTCTTACTACGAATATCATGGCAAGGGTATGGGTGTGCAATATCTGTTGGCAGAAAAGTTTGCCCAAAAGTTGGGAGTATCGTTGAGAGTTGACGTGTGCAAGGATACTGCCGAGATGGTGCGCAGACTGAAAGATGGCGAGGCAGATATCGTGGCATATATGCTTCCGAAGGCTAAGGCTGCGGAGCTGGCTATGGCTGGAGTTCGCGACAGCAGCGGACAAAAGGGATGGCTGGTGGCTGATAAGGATGGCGAACTGGCAAAGGCGCTGAACGGATGGTTTAAGCAAGGAATGATAGCGCAGACTTTGAAAGACGAGAATTTCTTGTTGTCGACGGGAAGCGTGAAGCGACGTGTGTTTTCGCCTATGCTGAATAGGGCAGGAGGAGTGATAAGTCGCTACGACCGTCATTTCCAGCAATATGCCCCGTTGGCTCGTTGGGACTGGCGACTGATAGCGGCACAATGCTATCAGGAATCAACCTTCGACCCCCAGGCTCGATCGTGGGCTGGAGCTTGCGGTCTGATGCAGATTATGCCTACAACGGCTGACGTGGTGGGACTATCGCGCAACGACTTGTTTGACCCAGAGAAGAATATTGCTGCAGCATGTAAGTATATTGCCATGCTCAACGGAAAATTCTCGGATGTGAGAGAACGCCAAGAGCGCATCAACTTTGTGTTGGCGTCATATAATGGTGGTTTTTATCATGTGCGCGATGCTATGGCGTTGGCAGAGAAATATGGTAAGAATAAGTATCGTTGGGCTGACGTCAGAGAGTTTATCCTCGGCTTGCAGACTCCACATTATTATAACGACCCTGTGGTGAAGAGTGGCTATATGCGAGGTTCGGAAACTGCCGACTATGTAGACCGCATCAACGCCCGTTATGCCGACTATCGTGGTGTGGCTCGTGGTGCTTCAGGCTTCACTTCGTTTGGTGGCGGAAGCCAAACCCCACATCGTGCGGTGAAGAAGAAAAGAAAGTATGAAGTGAAATAGCTCTACTTGAAACAAATAGCGATAGCAATAATCAAAAAAAAAGGCAGCAAGCTCATCATCATTTTGAGCATGCTGCCTTTTTTATTATATAGTGTAATTACTTCTTCTCCAACAATACCACATTTTCTACATGTGGAGTGTGTGGGAACATGTCGACAGGCTGAACGGCTGACACCTTATATAATATATCAAGGTCGGCAAGGTCGCGAGCCTGAGTGGCAGGGTTGCAACTTACATAAACGATGCGCTTAGGTTGCGCACGAAGAATAGTCTTTACCACATCGGTATGCATACCTGCACGAGGAGGGTCGGTGATGATAACATCAGGGCGACCATGCTCAGCAATGAAGTCGTCGGTGAGGATGTCCTTCATATCGCCAGCATAGAAAAGAGTGTTGTCGATGTTGTTTACCTGGCTATTCACCTTTGCATCCTCGATAGCCTCAGGCACATATTCGATGCCGATAACCTTGCGAGCCTTGCGAGCCACGAAGTTGGCGATGGTGCCGGTGCCGGTATAGAGGTCGTAGACAAGCTCATTGCCTGTGAGCTGAGCAAATTCGCGTGCTACGCTATAAAGATGGTAAGCCTGCTCGGTGTTGGTCTGGTAGAAGCTCTTAGGACCAACCTTGAACTTGAGGTCTTCCATAAGTTCGAAGATATGGTCGTTGCCCTTGTAGACGGTAAGGTCGAGGTCGCCAAAGGTGTCGTTGCCCTTCTGGTTGTCTACATAGAGTAGGGAGGTGATTTGTGGGAACTTGTCGGCAATAAACTGCATAAGCGCCATTGCACGCTCCTCGTCGCCAGGCTCGTCGTAGTGGAACTGCACCAATACCATCCATTCGCCAGTATTAGAGTTGCGAATCATGATGTCGCGCAACAAACCATGCTGCGCACGAAGGTCGTAATAGCTAAGATTATGTTCCTTGGCATAAGCGTCGATGGAGTTGCGCATATCGTTGTGCAAATCGTCCATAAGCCAACACTTGGTGATAGGGTAAATCTTATCGAAAGCGCCTGGAATATGGAAACCAATGGCGTTGAGGATGTTGCCGTCGCTTTGGAACAAAGAGCCATCAGGATTGTCAGACTTTGGCATAGCCTGCAACTCCTCTTGGGTGAACCAACGCTTGTTAGAGCATCCGTATTCTATCTTGTTGCGATATTCGAAAGTCTTCACAGAGCCCATGATGGTGCGGAATTCAGGAAGCTCTACCTTGGCAATGCGAGTGAGCTGGTCGTGCACCTGCTTCTGCTTGGCCTTGAGCTGCTCCTCGTAAGGCAGATTCTGCCATTTGCATCCACCACAAACACCAAAGTGCTTGCATGGAGGAACTACGCGTGTGTCGCTATATTTATGTACCTTCACAACCTTAGCCTCGCAATAGCTCTTGCGCTTCTTGGTGACTTGCAAGTCGACTACATCGCCAGGCACGCAGAAAGGTGCGAACACCACCATGTCGTCTATTCTAACCAGACATTTGCCTTCAGCGGCAACGTCGGTCATTGTTACATTCTCGTATAATGGAAGTGGTTTCTTTTTTCTTGCCATGTTTTTTCTTTATATTATAATTGGTGTGCAAAGTTAATGCAAATGAGTGGAATAAAAAAACAAATGTGCTTTGTTTTTTATTTCCGAATGCAGCAACTCTTATCTTTCTTTGTTTCTACTTTAAGGTTAGTAAGATGGATATAAATATGTCTAATTGTTAGGAAAATATTAAGAAAAATGTTTTTATTTCGGTATTTATATATTCTTCCTTACCTTAATGTAGGCGAAAGCTTGTTTTCTGTTATCGCAAACATATTATTTTGTAATATATGCTTGACATTTTTTCTAATAAATATTTTGTAGAATAAACGAAAAATATTAAATTTGCACTCATTGACATCGAAATATCTTAAACTATATTATAAACATTTGGATACCTAAATTAACCATGAGTGAAAAAAGAGTTTACACCTTCGGTAACGGTAAAGCTGAAGGTAACGCAAAAATGCGTGAAGAACTAGGTGGCAAGGGTGCCAACCTGGCAGAAATGAACCTTATTGGAGTGCCTGTTCCTCCAGGTTTTACTATTACAACAAGCTGCTGTAACGAATACTATGAAGTAGGACAGGAAAAAATCAAGGAAATTCTTCAGAATGAGGTAATGGCAGCAGTTGCTCATACCGAAAATTTGATGAACTCAAAGTTCGGTGATACCAAGAATCCTTTGCTCGTTAGTGTGCGCTCAGGTGCACGTGCGTCTATGCCAGGTATGATGGATACTATCCTCAACCTTGGTCTTAACGACGAGGTGGCTGAAGGCTTGGTAGAGAAGACTGGCAACCCTCACTTCGTTTACGACTCATATCGTCGCTTCGTACAGATGTATGGTGACGTGGTGTTGGAAATGAAGCCTGAAAACAAGGAAGATATTGATCCATTCGAGGAAATCATCGAGAGCGTAAAGGCTGAGCGTGGCGTTAAGCTTGACAAGGACCTCTCTGTAGAGGAATTGAAGAAGCTCGTTAGCCTCTTCAAGACTGCTATCAAGGAGCGCACAGGCAAGGACTTCCCAACTGATCCTATCGAGCAGCTTTGGGGTGCTATCTGCGCTGTATTCCGCAGCTGGATGAACGAGCGCGCTATCCTTTATCGTAAGATGGAGGGTATTCCTGACGAGTGGGGTACAGCTGTTAGCGTTATGGCCATGGTATTCGGTAACATGGGCGAGACAAGTGCTACTGGTGTATGCTTCAGCCGTGATGCAGGAAATGGCGAAAACCTCTTCAATGGTGAGTACCTTGTAAATGCACAGGGTGAGGACGTTGTGGCTGGTATTCGTACTCCACAGCAGATTACAAAGATTGGCTCACAGCGTTGGGCTGAGCGTGCTGGCATTAGCGAAGAAGAGCGCGTAGAGAAATATCCTTCTATGGAAGAGGCTATGCCTGAGATTTATAAGCAGCTCGACGAGTTGCAGGATAAGCTCGAGCACCACTACCACGATATGCAGGATATGGAGTTCACCGTTCAGGAAGGTAAGCTATGGTTCCTCCAGACTCGTAACGGTAAGCGTACTGGTACTGCTATGGTTAAGATCGCTATGGACCTTCTCCACGAGGGTATGATCGACGAGAAGACAGCTATCATGCGTTGCGAGCCACAGAAGCTCGACGAACTTCTCCACCCAGTATTCGACAAGAAGGCTTTGCTTCAGGCAAAGGTTATCACACAGGGATTGCCTGCATCTCCAGGTGCTGCTTGCGGTCAGATCGTGTTCCACGCTGACGACGCTCAGGCTTGGCATGCTGATGGCCACAAGGTTATCATGGTTCGTATTGAGACAAGTCCTGAGGATTTGGCTGGTATGGCTTCTGCAGAGGGTATCCTCACCGCACGTGGTGGTATGACATCTCACGCTGCCGTTGTTGCACGTGGTATGGGTAAGTGCTGCGTTTCGGGTGCTGGCGGCATCAATGTTGACTATAAGGCAAAGACCGTGGAAATCGACGGTACTGTATATAAAGAAGGTGACTACATCTCATTGAATGGTTCTACAGGTCAGGTTTATGCTGGCGAGGTTCCTACAAAGGCTGCTGAGCTCAGCGGTGACTTCAAGGAATTGATGGACCTCTGCGACAAGTACACCAAGCTTCAGGTTCGCACAAATGCTGATACTCCACACGATGCACAGGTGGCTCGCGCTTTCGGTGCTAAGGGTATTGGTCTTACACGTACTGAGCACATGTTCTTCGAGGACAAGAAGATTGTTGCTATGCGTGAGATGATTCTCGCTGATACTGTAGAGGGACGTGAGAAGGCTTTGGCTAAATTGTTGCCATATCAGAAGGCTGACTTCAAGGGTATCCTCGAGGCTATGGATGGTTGCCCAGTAAACATCCGCTTGCTCGACCCACCTCTCCACGAGTTCGTACCTCACGATCTTGCTGGTCAGGAAGTTATGGCTAAGCAGATGGGCGTAGACGTAGCTACTATCCAGCGTCGTGTAGCTTCTTTGGCTGAAAACAACCCTATGCTCGGTCACCGTGGTTGCCGTTTGGGTATCACATTCCCAGAGATTACAGCTATGCAGACTCGTGCTATCCTTTCTGCAGCTTGCGAACTTAAGAAGGAAGGCAAGAACCCAATGCCTGAGATCATGGTTCCTCTTATCGGTATTCTCTACGAGTTTAAGCAGCAGAAGGAAATTATCCAGAAGACTGCTAAGGAAGTATTCGCAGAGTATGGCATCGAAATCAAGTTCGAAATCGGTACTATGATTGAGATTCCACGTGCTGCCCTCACTGCTGATAAGATTGCTACTGAGGCTGAGTACTTCTCATTCGGTACTAACGACCTTACACAGATGACATTCGGCTATAGCCGTGACGACATCGCAAGCTTCTTGCCTGTATACTTGGAGAAGAAGATCTTGAAGGTAGACCCATTCCAGGTTCTCGACCAGAATGGTGTTGGTCAGCTCATCGAAATGGCTGTTGAAAAGGGTCGCAATGTTCGCCCAAGCCTCCGTTGTGGTATCTGCGGTGAGCATGGTGGTGAGCCAAGCTCAGTTAAGTTCTGCGCTAAGATTGGCATGAACTATGCTTCATGTTCTCCATTCCGTGTGCCTATCGCAAGATTGGCTGCTGCGCAGGCTGCTGTTGAGGAAGCTTAATAGCAAATATTATCTCTAAATAATTTAAGTGGAAAGTGTTGTGTGTCAATACTTTCCACTTATTTTTTATATAAAGTGATTGTAACGTTAGAATGGTGCAAGGGTGCTAAATGTTTTACACATGTTTTACAGTTTTTGCGGGCATGTTTTACACGTGTTTTTTACAATACAGCGGTTTAACAAAAGAAAAGATAGAGCAATTGACAAAATAGCAAAAGAGGCAGCAATAAAATATGCTGCCTCTTGTTGTTTGTTCTCTTGTATAGTTCTTAGTGCTTCTTCTCCAATTCCTGGAGGCTTTCCATTTTCTTTGATTCCAGGAATTCGTAGATGCCGCATAGATGCTCGCGCACGCGACCATGACCAAACTCATATACTTTGGTGACAAGACCATCGAGGAAGTCGCGGTCGTGGCTTACTACGATTAGTGTGCCGTCGAAATCTTGAAGAGCCTGCTTTAGCACATCCTTTGTTCTGAGGTCGAGGTGGTTGGTAGGCTCATCGAGGATAAGCAAGTTTACTGGCTCAAGCAGCAATTTGAGAATGGCAAGACGTGTGCGCTCGCCACCTGATAGCACTTTCACTTTCTTTGTAGAGTCTTCTCCACCAAACATAAATGCGCCAAGCAAATCGCGTATCTTGTTGCGTATTTCGCCCTTGGCTACATCGTCGATAGTTTGGAATACCGTAAGCTCGCCATCGAGTAGCGAAGCTTGGTTTTGTGCAAAGTAGCCTATCTGAACGTTGTGGCCAAGCTCCAGCTTGCCTTGATTTTGTAGTTGTCCCATGATACATTTTACAAGAGTAGATTTACCCTCGCCATTGCGACCAACAAACGCAATCTTGTCGCCACGCTCTACTGTGAGGTTTACTCCGCTGAATATCTGCTTATCGTCGAATTCCATAGCCACATCGCTCATCTGCACAGGGTATGCACCGCTGCGTGGGCTTGGAGGAAATTTCAGGCGTAGACGACTGGTGTCTTCTTCGTCAACTTCAATAAGCTCCAGCTTTTCGAGCATTTTCACGCGGCTCTGCACCTGGAAAGTCTTAGAATATGTGCCTTTGAAACGTTCGATGAAATCCTTTGTCTCAGCAATCATCTTCTGCTGTTCCTCATATTGTTTCATCTGCTGCTCGCGACGTTCCTTGCGTAATTCCAGGTAGTGGCTGTATGTGGCTTTATAGTCGTAGATGCGTCCCATGGTAACTTCGATGGTACGTGTGGTGATATTGTCTACGAATTTGCGGTCGTGGCTAATCACTACTACTGCTTTAGAGCTGTTGCAGATGAAGTCTTCCAACCAGCCAATAGATTCGATGTCGAGGTGGTTGGTAGGCTCGTCAAGAAGTAATACGTCAGGCGACTTTAGCAGCAACTTAGCAAGTTCGATACGCATGCGCCATCCGCCTGAGAATTCGCTTGTAGGGCGATTGAAGTCTTTGCGCTCGAAGCCAAGACCGAGAAGCGTCTTCTCTACATCTTCCTCGAAGTGAGTCATGTCGATGGCATAGAATTTCTCCGAGAGTGTAGACACTTTCTCTATGAGTTGCATATATTCATCGCTCTCGTAGTCGGTACGAGTGGCAAGTTCGTTGTTGATGCTGTCTATCTCTGCCTGCATCTCGTGGAGATGAGCAAAAGCCTGGCATGTCTCTTCAAAAACGGTACGTCCGTCTTCGGTCATCAGGTGCTGTGGCAAATATGCTATGACGCAATCCTTAGGTGCGGAAACTGTGCCGCGAGTAGCCTGTCGTACGCCTGCTATTATCTTGAGCAGCGTACTCTTGCCTGCGCCATTTTTACCCATGAGGGCTATACGGTCCTTCTCGTTTATTTGGAAGGAAATGTCTTTGAATAGGGTGGTGCCGCCGAATTCAACGGTCAGTCCATCAACTGTAATCATATTTTCTTCTTTTCTTGTGCTTATTATGAAAAACTTTGCAAAATTAGCTAAAATAATTCAATTTCCCGATATAAACGCCTAACTTTGTACAGCATTTGCGTTTCCGTTCTTCTTATAAGGCTTTAGGGAAATAGAATATCGTTTCTCTTTTGCATTTCTCGATGATAATGATTAACTTTGCAGCTTGATAAATCAGAAAAGGAAATATAGAATAGAAGAAATGAAAAAGATGATGTTGTTGGCAGTATGCCTTATGATGACAGCTTTATCGTATGCGCATGGTCTGTCGACCGAACTATTTGGTACTCGATATGCAGATGCTCTAAGAAATATAGAATCTATTTTGGGCAAGCCCGCAAAGGTGGAAGCCGATAAGGTTATATATAATAATGTGGAATACGAGGGCATGAAATGGGACGAGGCTTACTTCAAGTTTTCCGATGGTCAGCTGGTCGAAGCTCGCTTCTATAGTCGCCAGGCTGGAAAGGCTAAAGCGTTGCACCATCTTGAGGAAGTAGCAAAGGTGCTAAAACGTAGCCATGCTATAACGAAAGACTATGAGGATAAGCATACCGCATTCTATAAAGGTGGACGTTCGCCAATGGATTTTGGTCATCTTTTCACAATCTTTGTTTCGCCCTACAAAGGTGGGTGGACCACACAGCTAAGATATGGCCCCTTTGAATTCTGAAGCTTATAATCACTTTAATAATATAAAGATATGTCGCTGAAAACAAATATATTAGCCTTGATGCTCATTGCTCTTTCTGCAACAGCTCAAGCGCGAGAAATCAGAAGCGTATGGAAGTCGATGCCCGACTCTGTAGTTGTTGCTATCGATAAAGTTCGCCGACTCGAAATGCTCGACCTCGTAGACTATAAGGTGAAGGCTGAGGTCAACAATCGCCTCGGTTCGCATAGCGTTATGGATACCATCACGTCAAACTATCTCCACATTATGGTTTCAAAAGCCAGCGAGCTCTCTATGCGCCTTTTGCCTACAGCCGATGGCGACACCTTGGTGTGCATGGTCTACACCTACAAGGCTCCTAAGCCAGAGAGCAAGATAAGCTTCTATAGCCTTGATTGGCAGCAGTTGGATGCAAGCAAATATCTGCCTTTTTCATCTATCGCTGATGCTGCCGACAGCCTATATACCAAACCTGATAGCATAAGCCAAGAGCGATATGCAGAGCTTAGAAACGACGTTGTAGTGGCGCTCGTTAGCGCTCAGCAGTCGATAGAAAACGACGATATCTGCCTTTCGTTGTCGTTGCCAATGGCGGCTAAGGACAATAAGGCAAGCATGACAGCCATTGCTGATAAGCGCAAGCTCGTGTGGACGGGCAAAAAATATGTGTATTCATCATCTCGTTAGAAGACTCTCTTTTGATGAGTGAATACACATATAAGAAATAAAAGTAAAAAATAAAAGCCAAGAAATATGATTTTTCTTGGCTTTTATTTTAGTTCCCTATAAGCACGCCAAAACCAAAAGCATTTAATATCAAAACGAAATGTATATACAAAAACTTCCTTTTGTATTATCGTACAGAAGGAAGTTTTTGTATTTTTTAATATGTGATGTAGCTATTACATCATAGATTAGAATCAAGTTAAGATTTCACCTTTGCTTCTAATATTGCTATTCGACTCAATAGGTCGCTAATTACTTCTTGTATACTTTTCATACCTTCGGTAATAGCCTTGCCTGTATATCCACCGATACCAAGTATATATTTACACCCATTTTTAGGGTCAGAGGAAATTGGTACACCATTTTCTCCTCTCTTCACATAGACAACTTCTGCATTAACTCTATTATCTTCCGAATTGCCAACGCCAAGCACTTTAATAAAATCGTTTGAGTCGTAATTATAGATTCCTTCGGCATGAGCATAATTACCTTTTGCACTTACAACATAACCTTCTGCATGAGAACAGAAGCCGAGAGCCTTGGTTTGATAACCTTCAGAGTGACTATAAGAACTAGATGCTTGAGTTTGATACCCCTCAGCATGTGAACCGTAAGATATGGCCTGTGTATCACACCCTTCCGCATGAGAATAGTTTCCAGTCGCTACAGAGCGATACCCTTCGGCATGTGAGCAATCGCCATTGGCTTTTGTATTATTGCCCTCGGCATGCGAACTATTATTTAATGCAGTTGTGTTGTCGCCCTCTGCATGTGAATACATACCTGTAGCTACAGTCCTTAGACCTTCTGCATGTGCATATTCTGCGTTAGTAATAGTTTCCTTTCCTTCAGAGACTGCCCCTTCTATAATATTTCCTTCAGAGTTACGTCCTGCCTTTACAGGAACCCATGTACCATTTATAACCTTTTGAGATATATATTTGTAAACAGAGTCATCTATGTGTGAAGAAGTGACACATTTATTCATTAACTGTTTTGAGCTAATTGACGCAGGATGAAAATGATACCCAAAAAGTGTACCTTTAAGCACATGCTCACCCCATATACTCTGATTGGCATACAGTTCTGAGGTTATAACACCCTTCTGATTGTGCACATATGCTTTATCTGCTTTCTTTTTGAAGGCTTTGAGTCCTTCGTAATCTAAGTATTTAGTCATAACTTTATATTTAAAAAAGTTCTGCAATATCTTCGGCTGTAATTATCTCATTCGCATCATGCCAGTCGCTCCAAGTATTCTTCGCTCCAGCAGAACCTGGAGCCATAAGAGTTTGCCATGATCTATATCTAATGAAAGCATAGCCGTCCATGTGACTATTAAAAGTATATTCGTCGTTCTGTAAAGGTGAAGATGATATCGCTACCTGGTTAAGCGCATGATTCATGTTATCTTTATATTGCAACAATATGCCTAAACATATGCCTTTACCCAAACTACTATTGTCTACAAGAACAAACATTCCTACAGGTACTTCTTTGTAAACACGCCAATTGTCTGCAGATTTATTTTCTGGTGATAGCCCAAAATCTATATCCTCATAATCGAGTTTGCACATTGAAAATTCAAGTTGGTCAATTTTGCCAACCATTAGCCAGGAGCCTTTTTGGAAGGCATATATATATCCATTTTCAGTCTGAGTCAAATTGTCATTATCGTAAATAGTAACTAGCTGACCAAAGCGAAGAGGCTTTCCATTTGTACCAACAGGAGACGAACTGTCAGCATTCATCTCCGCCACGCTCTTATACACCTTACGAATACCAAGTCCTTTTATATTCTGCTCCATATCTGCCATATATGCTAAAGTATCAGCATGCAGTCCGCCAACCTCCTCAGGACTGATGCTTTCAACCAGGTTCTTGCGTCGAAGAGCATCAGCGCGTTGTTGTAAATTGTAAATTGAATCCATAGATTTATTGTTTTGGGATATCAAAAATAGTATTAATTGGACACATTGCAGGAGAATAAATATCATTAGAAAAATCTACACCATTACCACGCAACATCAAATGCTCGATATTGTTTACTAAGTAAAATTCGCTCATTGTGGTATCGTCATCACCTCCAGTTAGGAACATCGGACTAACAAATCGAGGAATATTGTTGTCCGTAATTAAGCCAACCACTTCATTTCCTTCATCCCAGCTGTGCAATGAGCTCTTTATGTTTATTCGACATTTATAGTAATTACCCAAATCTTGACATTGGAATGATCCTGTATAACCATTATTCCATGTCACGGCAATGTCTTTCCAGTTTTTGTCTACAGCAATATTGAGTTTTTTCTTCAACAGATCTGCAAAAACAGGTAATTGCAACATATTATACGACAAGCTAGCACCTTCATTACTCAAGCTGACATAGGCTTCTTTAGCTTTGACACAAGCTCTACTTTGTCCATCTTCAAAGATTCGGCTATCAGTCTCTATATCACGAACACAAAGATATTTGAGTTTAGTTATATCTACTGGGTTAAACTTAGTATCATTCCACGAGAGTAATTCGCCATCCACCACTAGTGTACCTGCTTTAACAATGTAGTATAGTCTACCAACTTCGTCTTTTGTAAAATCAAGCTTCATTTTATTAAGCAAAAACACTTTTGTGTCTACAAGGGCTGAAAGTAATAGCTTAATACCTTCCTGCTCATTGTCCTGTAAGAGTTTTAGATCGTCCAAACAAACAGGTTGTCCACCTTCGCTAAATAGTAATCTATTCATAGTCGTATAGAATTATGCTGTACGTGCGTCCAGCAGGTTTATATATTTTCAGAATCTCTTTTATCTTGACAAGGTTTTTACCTTGGTATTTGTCTTCTGTAGTAACAAGAGAGGTACAGAGAAATGTAGGAACATAGACATAAAAACTATCATTGTAGCTGCACTCCTCCTTATACTTAATTACCATTCCAGGCGTATTGGACATATACTGTTGCTGAGCTATCTCATTCTTCAGATGCCAATAGTTAGTCTCATCTTCTTCAAATGTAGTTATGTATATTTGGCTATCATTTAAAAAGAAAGCTTCATTAAGCATTTTGACAAGATATATTACATTAGCAGACACATTTAGCCTTCCAAGCACTTTATCCCTATGCTCCAGCAGTCTGTCATAAATATATGCCAATGGTCCAATGAGTACTTTAAGCAGTGCCACAAGCAGTTTTCCTCTCAATATTGGTGGAAGTAGCTGCACCACTAATCTGGTCAAATCAATCTTGTACCACATAGTTCAATGAGTTTGACAACCCTTCAGATACGAAGCATCCACCAAGAGCTGTATAGTTATTTCCATTAATCAATGTGTAATTCGTCGCACCATCCGCCATATAATAGCACTCGTCAATTTCCACATCGTTTACACCGTCAACACCCAGTATAGCATTCACAAGTTTTGTCTTGTTAAATGTCCCTCCATATATGATATCTCGCATATATCCATTGATAGCCTCCTCTACAGGCTTACTTCCATCAGATATAAGGGTTCCATCGCTATTAAATACAAGAGCATTCACGTACACCTTGGCTCTAATCAATATCTTATCGGCATTATTCGAGCGAATCGAGAGTATTACGCCTGCTACTTTAACGGTGTTCATATACCGTTTGAACACCATTAAAACATCGTTTGAAAGTGCCACAGGCTTACCGTCTTTTTCTCCACTCACAATAATCTGTACACTCGTTCCTCTATCTCTCACGGCAGCATACTTTACCACCTGTTTACTCTCATTGAGAGTAGCATACTCATATTGCTGAGTAGCCTCATTCAGTACCAGGCTATCACCATATTGAAAAGCCATCGCCATTTTGTAGTACCAAGGCACAGATGCAACTACAGCCATTGCCACTTTTTCTTCAACAGCTTTCATATAGCTGTCGAATATATATTCTAGTACATGGCAGCATGCAGCAACAATGAAGAATATGATATTCTCCAAACTCACCGACGAGAAGCTTCCATTCCATGTGCTGCTCTCATTCAGCCCATATTTCTCACGGATGGTGGCATCAGCCATAAAAGCATCCGTCATAGTCTTTTTAATCTCTGCTACAGTTCTTGCCATGTCTACATAAATTCTTTAGTAAATTCCTGTCCAAAGATTCTCAAACGAACATCTCCATTATCCCTGGCCGTTGCAGGACTAACATCATTATTCTTACAAAAGTTCTGCATCACTCGGTTCCAAGTTCCTTCAGGCAACACCAACTCCACTCCTGGTTCTATAGGCTCTGTCATGCTTATCCCATTCTTCTGAGCTATCGCTATCATTGCCTCCCACGAACCAAATTCCTGAATGGCTATATCTGCCATCGTTTGTCCGTCCTTAACCTTTGTCTTCATATCTATTTCTTTTTCACATCATCAATTAGCCAAATTGCAAAAAGGATAACCGCAATAAATATCCCTGCGAAAATACATGCCACAAACTTATAATTTGGAGGTTCTTTTACCTCCTCCTTGTTGCTTGTCGTTTCTACGACATGCCGTCCATCTGCCATTTCATACTTACCCTCTAACTCCTTTTTGCTCACAGCTTCATTTTTCTTAGAATCTCTATTTCGATAAGTGGTTCTATACCGTTCCTTACTCAGAATGTTACCTTGACTATCAAGAACCAGTACCATAGAATCCCTAATCTTAACCGAGTCTATCAAGTTATACTCATACCTAATCATCACAGAGTCTTTGAAAATGATAGAGTCACGGATATTCACAGAGTCCTTCGTTACTAGCGTTTCTGACGATTCAATCCGTCTATGGCAACCACAGGCTGCAAACAAAATCATTACAAGGAGTAAATAAATATAATGCTTCATATCGTTATTATTTAGATGTTTTTAAATTCTTCCTTTGCATCAAAGCATGGGCAAGCCTTAATCCATTCATTCGAAGTAATTTTGCCATCATGATTCAAGTCTGGGCTAAAATCACGATGCCCCTGGATGATGGCGTCAGGATATGACTTGCGCAAGAGCTTAAGCAAACTCTCCATAGACTTCTTCTGAGCCTCTGTTCTGTTGTCAATGGGCTTTCCTTTCTCGTCAATGCCACCGATGTAAGCTATGTTGATAAGCTTCGAGTTCCATCCCTTCACACCATTACTCACATTTTCGACGCTAAGCATCTGATGAATCTTACCATCTGGAAGAATCAGATAGTGATAACCTGGCTTTTTCCAGCCCTTTTTCTTAAACAGCATCTCAAGCTGCTTAACAGTTGTTGTTTGTCTACTTGCCGTGCAATGAATTGCAATATATTTAATCTCTCTCATCTTGTTTGTTCAAAGTTTCGAGGGCTTTTTCTACGTCCTCTGTTTTAACATTCAGTTTACTTGCGATTTCGCCTATAAGCGCCTTTTTTAGGAGTTGCAAAAAAGGCATTTTGGGGAAACATATCAGCATGCTTGCTGCCGTACTCCATAGTTCCACCAAGATAATACCGATACAGATTACACTTGTTGTTAAGCCATTGCCAACGCCCATAAGCTTGTCTATAAAGATGAATATCATTATCACAGATCCATACACAGACAACTTGCTAAACGAATCCCTCGCCAATTCACTTTTTGTGAACCGTCCCTGCTTTAAGCTCGCTGCTATGCCCCATACTGCATCCATTACCACAGCTCCAACAGTGAACCCAACCATCACCTCATAGCCAACCATGAAATTCGCTATCACCAGGCACAAGCACATTACCCATCCCCAGACCGTCGACAGCACCTCCTCCAATTTATTTAAGAAATGTTCTAAAATCATTGTTATCTTATTTTTAATATTTTGCTTCTATATTGATACCTGTCATGGTTATCACCACCTTGTCAACGGACTGCCCATCCATTTCCAATTGCTCCTTGATTAAGGTTCGCCAGTATATAGGATCATTGTCTAGCAGCATGTCGCTGATGCCTACACCCACGGATGGATTCTCTTTCAGTTCTCCCTTATGCAGAGAAAGCACCAAAGCCTGATTCTGTCTCAGCACATCACCCACCAATAGGCTACCATTCTTCACTATAGGCTCCAACGTTGCAGAATCCTTACCGTATTCAAGTTGTATTCCTTCCATGTCAATGCTTTATTTTTTCATCCTCATAATCACCTCTATCAAACATCTTTGCCGCTTGCATTGGCTTAATCGTAGTGAAAGTTCCACCTGGATGGCTTACCGTCACCTCGTGCGTGTGGGCATTAAAGGCTTCCACAAGTTCATTAATCTTAGTCGTCAACTGAGTGATATTGATAAGTCCTCCAAGTCTTCCACCATTAACAACGATACTCTCCACATGGTCCACCTGTAGAACCACCAGTTCCGTTAAGTCTCCCGATAGGCTGCCGATAATCACTGCACTCCCAACCATTGGAGTTACAACCATCAGCCCATCATCATCCAACTCTGACGCCTTAAGTCTTACTCCAGGAATATCAATGTTTCCAACCGTCACCTCACAGAGATTGCCGTCAACCGACTTCACTATTCCCTGATATATAGAGATGGTCTTCCTTCCACCTGACACATTCCTCAAGTGCTCTTGCAACTGTCTGTATTCATCCATATCTAACTCAGTCTAAATCCTAAATTGATTTTTCGTTTGCCACCGCTTTTCCCAAACTCCGTTGTTACTGCAGTCACAAAGTAGCAGCCATCCTTATATGGATAATCTGCATCATGCAGGGTCACGCTGTCTCCAGGTCTGCACACAGGTATTAACCATCCAGTAATGCTACCTTCGTAGCCGTCAAAGCTTCTACGTTTCACCTCAAGTTCACCACGAGCCTTCATCGAAGCCTCGTCATTGGTAGCACACTTGATTTCAATCTTGTCTCCGCCTGTTGAACCTGTTTCAATCTCCTTGACGGTTCCGTCTGGCATCAGAGCTTTCACGACGACTTGTATTTTTTTGTCCTCTGCACGATGATATGTGAGGTTGTCTTCCTCTACGTTCATTGAGAAGTCATAGAAGCATTCCACACCCACCTTCTCACCTGGAGGATGAATATGTAGGGTATCGTCCTGTAGATAGATATCTGCACCACATTCCTCTTGCACCTTTTTCAAGACATCGTAGCCAGTCGCATTGTTGATGACAAACTTATTGTATGTCCAGGAATAGGAGCACTCTACCTTGAATGTCAATCCACACCCAACAACCACCTTTGAGAGAAGATCCTTCAGAGATACTTTCATCAGCACCTCATTGTCTATGTCCTTTCGGAACTGAAAGAGGTCATCTTCACAATGCAGCTTGATATTGCCTCCATCGGTCGATATTCGTTGAAGCCATCCCTCAAACTCCGTTTCAAGTCCCGACTCCTTGTAGCCCATGGTAATAATAACCTTGTCACCACGGTGAAGCTTATCCTCTATCTGGAGAGCCTTGTTGTATTCGGATGCAGGGAGTGTGATGACTGCCGTGTCTGCCAAGAGTTCCACGCTCCGGTGGATTTCCACCTTATCAATCATGCAAAGCTTGTATTTGCCGATTCTTATGTCAAAAGCCATTGTGTACATATCATCATACGTTTAAGTCATCACGGCTCAGAAGCAACTTGTAGATGTCGTCACTGTATGCCTGGATTGTGTAGTTTTGATTTGTCGTTCCTGATGTAAATGGAATATCCCAACTCTCAATGGCAAGCTGACTGATGCCAAAAATCTCAAGTAATGGATTGAGTGCTTTCACATGTCCAGCCTCACAGAATTTTCTAAGCTTTGCCACATCTGCTTCAGGATATTTGCCATCTTCGCCAAAAAGAATTCCCTCAATCCTCACGCTGTAGTCATCCTGCGTCCATCGTTCCTTGATGCTTCCCTTAATAGTTCCCTTCGACACATGTCGTCTAGTGAGAATATTCTGTCCATTCAGACTAATCATAGGCTCCGTAGGGAAAAGCCATTCCTCTGCCCCTGACTGCTCAAGCTGAAATCTGAGAGGAAGCACCATAGGGATTCCTCTTGCATTGGTACGCACCACAACAGCTAGTTCCTCGTCGCTCATTGTGTCCACATCGAAGCCTGTACTATCAGGTATGGTCTTGGCTGCAGGGATATATCCAAGGTTCACACCATGAGAGTTGTTTTCACGAAACAACCAAAATGGAGGAACCTTAGTGAGTCCCATGGCTCGCAAGGCTAAGTTCTGAAGTATAAATCTGTTCGTTGTGCTCATCGGTCTGTACTTGTTGCTATAGCCAAGGCTCTATTCATGCTCTGTAGCACCACACGCTCCAGTTCTGCGGTGTCAGCCTTGTCGTTCATTGTCACTTGTATATTATCGAAAAACTTGCCTATTGTGATATGGATATTAGAGGTTCTTGAGCCTCCTGTAGCAAGTGTGTCGGCTGTCGACTTACCACCACGTCCACCTTTACCGCTTTTGCCTCCTTTGCTGTCACCTCCATTACCAAACACCACTTCTTGCGTGCTTCCCTTTAATCCTGGGGGAGAGATGTTATGTTGTGGTGAAGAAGTTGTCTCTTGAGGATACAGGGTTGAGCCTTTTCTGGCTTCTTCCCTTGAATGGCGCTGATAGTTGCTTTTTACATTATTCGAGAGCTTTTGAGTCTTTTCTATGGCATTAGCAACAGCATTTACACCACTTATCTTCTTGGCTCCCGAAACAGCATGATTCCATGCTGCTTCAAAGTTACCACTAAAGAGTTCTCTCAATGCTTTGCCAAGTTCTCCGACACCACTAAGCAAGTCCTTAATCCTATCTACCACAAAGTCCTTGATGATTAAACCAAAGCCTTTCATGGTGTCCCACATTGTTAGAATGAAGGCACGGAACCCTGCAAATCTGTTCCAACAATACACGATGCCAGCAGTGAGAGCAGCTATGCCTGTAATGATCAATCCTATAGGGTTTGCATTCATTGCTGCATTCAGCAACCATTGCACTCCTGCCCATACTCGTGTTGCTCCACTCACTACCGTAATGATTGCGCCATAGGCTGTCATCGCAATATTATGGAGATTAAAAGCTACAGTAGCCACACCTATGACAGTAGCCACATACCCAATCTCTGCTCTCCATCTGAAGAAGAATCCGATAGTTCCTGACACGGCTTCCGCAAGCCATCCAAACAAACTTCCTGCAATATTGGAAATCAGAGCGAAGCCATCCCATACAGGTTGCAAGTCAGTTGCCCACAATGCAATGGAGTCAACGACATTAAGTATGCTGCCAGAAACATCTTGGAAAATATCGATGGCTTGCAGAATAAATGGCTGTATTTTGTCATACACCTCTACAGCTCGTTGCTGTACCAAGCCAATAGCAGTGCTCCATTTGCCCGATACGGTTTTGCTCTGTTCCTCCATCATTCCATGGAACATACCTCCAACACCTGTCGCATGTTGCAAAGCTGCAGATACGGCATCCACACCTATCTTTCCCTTACTCATCATGTCTTGGAGTTCCTGATATGACTTACCAGTCATGTTCTGGAGTTCCTTCAATGGGTTGAAACCAGCATTGATAAACTGCATCAAGTCCTGACCCGACATCTTGCCAGCTGCGCTAACTTGTCCAAACACAAGTGCCAAGGAGTTGAGCTTCTGAGAATCACCCATAGAGATATCACCAAGTTGTTGGAGACGCTGCATTACATCATCACCAGCCACGCCAAAATTCAGAAGCATTTGTGCAGCTTCATCAAGATTCAGATTGGAGTAAGGGGTGGCTGCTGCGAATTCATTGATCTGTTGCAGCAGTTCACCAGCCTTGCGTTCATCGCCCACCAAAACACGAAAAGCGACGCTTGTCTTCTCAGCTTGTGCTCCTAGTGCTGTGACTGCACCGATACCTGCACCGATGATGGTATATGGATTCATCAGAAAGTCCATACCTGGTAGCGACATCAGAGAACTCTTGAAGTTTGAAAACGAAAAGGCTTCTTGGAGGTGAACCTTTACAGAGGTTGCCTTCCGCGATATAGTGTCCAGTTGGTCAGACGTACGTCTTGCAATGCTCATCACATTGCCTTCGTTCGCCTGAAGCTTTATAAGAAACTGTAATACACTTTTAGCCATCTTTTCTATTCTCTGCTATTTTTATTTCCTTCAAATATCTGATAGTCCAAGACCATTGCTCATCGGATAGCGTGTCAGGATCCAGACAGAGGTTGTATCTCAGCAAGGTATCAACGTACAAAATGTTGCTTGCATCGATGTCCTCAATACCTGCATCCTCTAGAGTTTTTTTATCTCAGCCTCCTTCACCTTCAGGACTTCTTCGAGCTGGGAACATGCTGCGAAGAAGAGATCATCATCAGTCATGATTTCCTCATCGCCATCGAGCCATAGTTGCTTGAGTAAGGCTTCTTGCATCTTAATAGGATCCTTCACCACGCTCACATAGCTCAAATCCTTGCGTGTAGGCTTGCGGATGATGCACGACTTTCCACCTGTCTCAATCTGAAACACCTCGCCATGCTTCTTCTTCCAATCTTCTACTTTCTGCTTATCTATTTTCATTTCTAAATTGTTTTTGAATATTATTTGAATACTGTTCAAACGCACTATGCGCTCTTCTTGTCTAAGAAGATAAATGGCAATTTCTTCTCCTGAAACTTATCACCCTGCTTCCATTCTGTATTGTCCTCTGTCACCTCAGCACCAACAAGAATGTCCGTCACTATAGCATCTCCCTTTGATGCATTGCCATATGCCACCACAAGGTCAAACGATGCATCCAACACATCACCACCACAAGCCTGGCGCAATGCCTCATATTCGCTCTGAAGCAAGGTAATTGAACCTTCATACGATTTGTTGCCTCTCTGTATGCCGTGAGGCTTAATACCCTTAGCATACAGAGCCTCTTTCTCTTGCTTCGACGAATAGTCTACAGCGCGAAAACCTGTAACAGGGCGTCCTGCCACCACAACAGTTATATCTGCCCACTCATATTCTCTTGAATTAAACATAATCTTTTAGCTATTATTTGTTTCAACCAAAAAGCCCAGATTCACGTCCACATATCTCGCATAACCATATGGGCGCACCTTTAGAGTAACGACAACCCTCGAAGTGCTCACCACGTTTTGAGTCTCGTCAATAAAACACTTACATCCTTCGCCATCGGCTGATGCACACAATTCACCGTTAGCAGTCATCTGCTTGTTGATACCGTTTTCCACCGTTTGCTGCCAGCTCTTCACGATACCCACCTGCAATGTACCGTCTTCGTTCACCTCCAGCTCGTCGAGCAGCATATTGAGTAGCAAGCCGTAAGCTATACGATAAGCCTTATCGATAACTCGTCGAGGTGCTATATGCGAATAGTCACCAGTAGGATCACATGCCAGGTTATCATCTGCATAGAAGTAGCCTGTCCTACCCACATATTTGCGAGGCACGATGTAGCCCTTCTCAAAAATGCCTCTTATGGCACTCTCAGACTCGTCAATCTTGCTTCCGCCCACATACATCTGCAAAGGAGCAAGAGCTCCATCCTTCACTCGCCCAATGTTGCGCTGCACTGGAATACTTGCCACGCGACCAAGCAATGTGCCAATACTTGCACCCTTTGATGATGCTACGGTGTCACCTATTGCTATACCTACACGGTCATAGTTCTCCTTCGTTAAGTCCTTCAACGCCTTCGCTCCATCATAGTTTCTTCCCTCCAGGATAAAGAACATCGGTGCAAAGAGGTCTGTAGTAGCCCATTCTGCTAACCGCTGTGCCTGTGGTAAGGCTTTGAATACATCTGGATCAAGTCCTTCTGAACTGTCAAGATTGCTGCCAGTATTAAGGTTGGCTAGACCAATGCATCTTAAGTTGCCGTTCTGTTTTGTAATCAAATCGCGTGCATATCCTCCCCCAGTCTTTGTGTATTCACACAGAGCTGTCATAGTTGCTGCCGGTTTAACGGGATAGATTATAAGCTTCGTACCAGCGCCAGCCTCGTCATAGAACTCAGACACATGCTTATATAAAGCTGCATTGTTTTCCGAAGTGACACCAAGAGCCATAAGATCATCCATGCTCGTAATACTATAAACCGTATTGAGCTCCATCTTACTTGCCACTGCCGTTGCACCGCATATTAAGGCCATTAGGCCGTCGGCACTCTCGCCGACGGTTCCCAACTGGCCATTGAGGAACTGAATTTTTACTCTTGGTAAAATCATAGAGTCATTTTTTTAAGTTACACTATTAGGCTACGCTAGCCTCTACAATCACAGCTATACCCTTGCCATCATAGCGACGTGGAGCACCACCTGTACGAACCAAGAATGAATAGATGTCGCCATAATAGGTTGGATTGCCCATGTCGTCATACATCTTCACATCACCGATAGCACGACTCACACAGTCCTGCTGCCAAGCCAAACCTGCAGCAAGTTCTGTAGCGGTATCTTTCTCTTCCCACTTCAGCAAGGCTTCTCCATTAGCAGTTGTGCGAAGTACCTGTGAACGCTGCATGATCTCAAAGCCATACAACTTACCCAAAACACCTCGTGAAGCATCTGCACAAGACAAGAAGGCTGAAAGCTCCTTATCTGTCAAATCCTCAAGCAAGTCTGCATACATAATAGAGTCAACAAGGAAAAATCTGTTCTCTGCAGGCACATCATCCTTGTTAAACAGAATCATAGCCTGCATTACAGCAGCCTTGGTCAACTTCTTGCGACTACCTGTAGCTGTGACTGAAGTATGAGGTTTGCGAGCTTCACCTGCAGTAAGAATCTTAGTCTTCAAACTGCCAGCCCACTTATATAGCAAGTTCTGAGCTGCCATCTTCTGTAACTGCTGTCGGTCATTAGCCAAAATGCTGTTACGCTTGTTATAAGAGAGTTCTACGTTGTCCACATCAGATAGATGGATAGGGTCGGTCGTCAACTCGTCAATGGCGTAAGACAGGTCATTGTCTGTACGCTCGCTAATCTTTGCAGGCTTTTCTGAGCGATTTATCACTACGCTTGAAGGCTTACCTGCATTTGGAATGTGAACTGTCTTGTTGTCCACGAACTCTGAATCGTCAATACTCTTCGCCATGAAAGAATTGTCTGGATAGAAATTCTCAACAATGGTGCTGAGCCAAATTTGTCTGTTTAATGCCATTTCTTGTTTACTGTTTAAATGTTATTACTCGATGTAGTCCACACCAAACTTCTCCTTATAGAGGTTTTTAAAGAGTGTGATGTTCTGCTGCTTCAAAGCGCCAAGACCATTTTCCTTGTCAATCTCGTCCCAGCTCTTGTTGGCAAAGTTCTCAGGGTTATGCTTATCAATATTGATAAAGTCAACTGCACGGTTCTGCACTCGGCTCTTCATGCCATTGATAAGCTTTATAGCATTCTCGCGGTCATTCTTCAATAGTTCCTTGAATGTTTCCACCTGTTCCTGACTTATCTTGCCTGCCTTAACAGCCTGGCTAATCAGAGCTTCGTCTTGCTCTTTGTGTAGCTTCTCTAGCTCTGCCTTATAGGTCTCTACAGTTTTCGACAATGCGTCTGCCTTAGTCGCCTTATTTGTTAATTCTACAATGTGTGCCACAATAGCACTCGATTCCGTTTTGTTCTCAAACGACGGAATCTTCATAATGTCATCTATTAATGCCATTTCTCTCTTGTTTTGTGGCTTGAAATCAAGCCGATTATTAAAATAGTTATAAATACCTTCTGTTGTAGTCGGTGCATCCTTAACCTCGTCCATCTCGTAGATACCATCTATAAGCTTCATCTCAAGTGCCTCACTTGCTGATATCCAATGATCCTCACCATCGAAGTATTTCTCTACCACCGCCTCGGCTGTCATTCCCAAGCGCTCGGCAACCATTGTTGCAAGGTTCGTCTGCAATACTTCCATCTGCTCTGCCGTCTGGCGTAGTTCTGAGGCATTGCCATACGTGCCTCCACTCACATTGTGAAGCATCAATTTAGCATAAGGACTCATAAAGAGAGGTTTACCACAAAGCGCAATGATTGCTGCAATGCTCGCTGCCACTCCATCTATATATATCTTGATATCGCTCTTGCTTTGTCTAAGGGCGTTGTAGATAGCCATACCGCTGAAAACATCTCCACCCTGACTGTTTATGCGCACTTCTATCTTGCAGCCCTGGTTCTCTATTGCGAAAAGCTCGCTCACTACGCGGTTGCTATCTACAGAACACCCCTCACCAACCTCGCCATAGAGCATGATGATAGTCTTCCCATCAACTTTTATAATATTCTTGAATTCTTGTTTCATCCTCGTTTTTTCTGCAAATATCGCTATTTTATATCCACACATCCAAATCATCATTCTATACTGATGTCCATGATTATCAGCATACTATCCACCAACATCACCTTAGAATCACGATTTTATTTTTATGCCTTTTTCTTAGACCTTTGCACTATTAAACTATATAATTATGGTAAAAACAAACATCAACAAAAAGGATATTGCAAAGGATCTCTACCTCAAAGGTGGATGCACACAAGAGGAAATCGCACTCAAAGTCGGTACCACCCGACAAACCATCTCGCGATGGTCGCGCGAAGGTAATTGGGAAGAGCTGCGTGCCTCTTTTACCATGTCTACCGAAAACATTCTTTCTGGCATGATACGTCAAGTAGCTGAAATTCAAAATCAAGCCAACTCTCGTCCTGAAGGTCAACGCTCGTTCACGCCTAAAGAAGCCGACACTGTCGTCAAAATTACTTCTGCAGTCAAGAAACTACAAAACGATGCTGGTATCACCGACATCGTTAACGTAGGAATTAAGTTCACCAACTGGCTCAGAGCCATTGATATCCAAAAGGCTAAGGAATACAACGAACTCTGGGATCTCTTCATAAAAGACCAACTACAATGACACAAGAAGAAAAAAATGCACTCAAAAGGTGGGAAGAACATCATAAAGCGCTTGCTGCTGATGTTCCTGTCGAAGACTTTACATCACAAACAGACATCGACCGAAAGCGAAAAAAACTCGAAGTCGACCCTGTTCTATGGATAAAATACTTCTTCCCTAAATATGCACGGTATGAGTTCGCACCTTTCCATATTAATGCCATCAAGCGTGTCATCGAGCATGATGAATGGTACGAGGTCTTATCTTGGAGCCGTGAGCTTGCCAAGTCTACTGTAGCCATGTTTATATGCATGTACCTTGCCCTAACAAAGCGAAAGAGGTTCTTCGTCCTTGCATCTGCTACCATTGATTCTGCCAAGCGACTACTCGCACCCTACAAAATCAACTTCGAGTCCAACCCTCGAATCCGACAATTCTATGGCTCACAAATCACACTCGGTCAATGGACCGATTCTGAGTTCACAGCCAAGTGTGGTGCCAAATTCATTGCTTTGGGTGCTGGTTCCGCACCTCGTGGCGCACGAAATGAAGAGATTCGTCCTGATGTCATATATCTCGATGACTATGACACCGATGAAGATTGCCGTAATCCTGAAACTCTAAAAAAGAAATGGGACTGGTTCGAAGCTTCATTATATCCTACGCGTTCAATCTCTCAGCCTACTCTTATCCTATGGTGTGGCAACATTATTGCTAAAGACTGCTGCATAAAGCGTGCTGGAGCTAAAGCTAAACATTGGGATATCGTCAACATTCGCGACAAGAACGGAAACTCCACATGGCCTGCCAAAAACACAGAGCAGCAAATAGATATCGTCCTCTCTAATATCTCAACCAAGAGTGCACAGGCAGAGTACTTCAATAATCCAGTATCTGAAGGTTCCATATTCAAATATCTACCATTTGGCAAGGTTCCGTCGCTACGAAAGTTCAAGTTTCTTATCCTGTATGGCGACCCTGCATATTCCGATTCGCGAAAAAAAGCAAGTTCTACCAAGGCACTATGGCTCGTAGGCAAGTACAAAGGTGTCTACTATATCATTAAGGGATTCCTTGCACGTGAACTCAATGCCACCTTTATAAGTTGGTACTTCGACATTATCGAATATGTAGCTGGCAGGTCAAACGTATATTGTTATATGGAGAACAACAAACTTCAAGACCCTTTCTTTAACCAGGTATTCAAACCGCTACTCCGACAGGAGTGCAATAAACGAAACAAGCAGCTCTTCATCAAGGGCGACGAGCGAAAGAAGACAGACAAGGCTACACGTATTGAGGCAAACCTTGAGCCTATCGACCGCAATGCTGCGTGGATCTTCAACGAGCAGGAGCGTGACAACCCTCACATGCAGGAACTCATCAACCAGTTCCAACTCTTCGAGATGCACCTGCCATACAATGCCGACGGTCCCGACTGCATCGAGGGTGCAATCTCTATTCTTGAAAACAAAGTCGTTGAAATGGAACCTACTGTTACCATCTCATACGACGAACTCAACGATAACAACCCATACAGAATGTAACAATATGGCAAATTTCATCAATACATCCGATTACGATGCTACCATACATCGCGAAATCCTCGACTCGCTTCTACGCAAAGAGTCTACCACTTACGATCCTCAAATCATTGAGATTTGCGAAGACCGTGCTATAGCAGAAATGAGGGGATATCTCAACAAAGCCTACGACTGCGAAAAAATCTTCTCTGCCGAGGCTGGCGAAAGAAACCCTCTCATTCTTATGTTTGCTATCGACATAACTGTTTATCACATCTTCTGCCAACACAATCCATACAAGATTGCTAAAATACGTCAAGACCGCTACGAGCGTGCTATTGAGTGGCTGAAGGGAGTAATGAAGGGAGATATCACTATTGATGGAGCTCCAAAACTTCCAGATGATGTCGTAGCCGACAACTCTCGATGGCAGATAATGGCTGACAAAGTCAGACCTACATTTCTTTAATCAATAAACTTACATACATATATGAGCAACAATAAAAAAACTCTTCGACGCAAGCCTACCACAAGCAAGTCCAATAAAATCATACAGGGTGGATTCCGCAAACAGGAGGGCAACCGTCCTCCTGACGTTTTCCTGCAGATGCCTGAGCTTTTCATGTTCAACATGAAAGACTACATGGAATCTATCAATAATGCACGTTCTATCGACTTTTCTTATCGTGTCAAACTCTTCGATATGTACGAGTCTGCACAACTCGACCTTCACCTATCAGGAGTCCTCGATAAACGACTACGTGGTGTCACACGAATACCAATAGAGTTTCAACGCAATGGACAACCTGATGATGTCATCAACCGTCAGCTACGCTCGCCATGGTTCAAGCAACTATGCAAAGACCTGGTATTATCACAGTTCTATGGCTTCACCATCGTACAGTTCTATCTCGATGATGACGACAATATACGCTACGACCTCATCAATCGTAAACACTACGACCCTGTATTCCGAAAACTTCTCAAATACCAGGGCGACATTGATGGTGTCGACATCGACAACTTCGACAACATCCTCTTTGTCGGCTCACAACGTTCTTTGGGTATCTTTGCAGAGCTTCTTCCTGCAGTTCTCTATAAGCGTGGCGATATGAGTGACTGGGCTAAGTTCTGCAACATCTTTGGCATGCCTATCCGTGAATACACCTACGACGCTGGCGACGAGGAAGCAAGAAAAAAAATCATTGCCGATGCAAGAAATCAAGGTAGCAATGCTGTCTACATCCATCCTAATGAGAGCCAAATGAAGCTCATCGAGGCAGGAAACAAAACAGGATCATCCGAACTATACCAAAACTTTGCAGAATATTGGGACTCTAAAATCTCAATACGTGTCCTTGGCAACACTCTCACCACCGACACTAAGGACACAGGCACACAAGCACTCGGAACGGTTCATAAAGAGGAAGAGAATGATATGAATGTCGATGACCGAAATTTCCTTCTCGATATCCTCAACTACGATATGAAGTCTATCTTCACCAACCTCGGATTTAATGTCGAGGGTGGCGACTTTGTATATGCTCACAAAGATAATGTTGACTCTCAACAAATGCTCAACATCGTCAAAGGAATGAACGAATTAGGTCTACCTCTCGACGATGACTGGCTCTATGAAACCTTCAGCATCGAAAAGCCTAAGAACTACCTTCAAATTAAGGAGGGTATCGAAGCCCACAAGCAAGCCATCCGAGAAAGCCTCCTTTCCTCTCAGGCGCCTGATTCTCCATCTTCCTCTCCATCCCAATCGTCTCAACCTTCCTCATCCCCTCAATCCTCGCGCGGTATCGTTTCTACGACATCCGCCTCTTCAAACGCCTCTAAAAAGGCTTTCAAAGACCGTTTGAAAAGTTTTTTCGCCATAGCCCCAACTCCTGGGGCTACCAACAACTAATAGACGACCTCTATTATGGCGACCACCATTGTCAATGCCACGACCACCATACCAACTTCGAAAACGTCGATGGTTCTATCCGCTTCAATGCCGACGTACTCTCTCATTTCCTAAAGACCGTCTATCGAGGCTTCGATACTACCAACAACATTGAACCTACCATGTGGCGCGAAGTCCTGCGTATCATCAACGAAGCCACCGTTGAGGGTCTTTCTCAAGCAAACACTCCGCCTACCCACGAAGTCGAGTTCTACAAAGCTCTCAAGCATTCCAACGAGGTCTTTGCAGCCTTCAAAGTCCACACCATGGGCAAAGAGATGGCTGCAAAGCTCTACGATGCTGATGGTAAATTAAAACCTTTCTCCAAATGGGTCGATGAAGTGAAACCTATTTCCACACACCAGGTCGGACCATGGCTCCAAACCGAATATGACACAGCCGTCATTCGAGCTCATGCTGCTGCCGACTGGAGAGAGTTCCAACGCAATAAAGACATTCTCCCAAACCTCCGTTGGATGCCTACTACATCTAATCAACCAGAGAGCAGCCATAGAGCATACTGGCTCATGAAGCTTACACTCCCTGTCGATGATCCTTTCTGGAACGAACATCACCCAGGCGACCGATGGAACTGTAAGTGCTCACTCGAAGCCACCGACGACCCAGTAGTTCGTCCTGCAGATATGGAGCCGACCAAGCCACAGAGAGGACTGGAGAATAATCCAGGCAGAGATGGACACACCTTCAGTGACAATCACCCATATTTTCCTAAGGGATGCAGCTCTTGTCCATTCAACAAAGGCTTCAAAAACAAAATCGCCACGTTTTTTAAAAATGAAAAGAAACATTGCTTTGAGTGTGGGAAAATAGATGCAGTCTTTTCTAACCAACATGAATTAAACAAGGCGAAATGTTTGATTGACGATGTAGAAAGAGAAATGTTCGCGAGAAAAAAAGCTTGCAAGGTCTATTCATTCAACGATGATGAAGTTGCCAAGTTAAAAGAACACGGGATAGAACTAAATTCAAGAGATGTTTTTCTTCCAGATCAAAAAATACTTCATGCCTTAAGAGATTTTAAGACAGGAAGCGGAAAAGCTGTTAGTCCCGAGGAGTTGAAAAACTTCATAGATAGCATAGGATCATGCAGCATGTATATTGATACAGAAAAAGGAAACATAGTCTTTTCTACGAATCAGAATGATAAAGTACAAAAGTTTGTATTTGAACCAAACTATAAGCTAAAAGCAAATGGGAAAAAGTTTATTGCAAGCTCTTTTATAACAGCAGGTATAACTCAACAATATAATTTGAACGAAAGTAAATATACGAAAATAAGATGAAAATAACGGTAGGAATCGAACCTACGATATGCGCTCCGAAGACCGCTCGGCTACCTACTGCCATCATCGTCATTATCATCTCTGTTGCAAATATACACCTTTTCCATCACCCAACAAACAAAAATAGAAAAAAGTTTCATTATGGATGCAAAAAACATAGAAAAACTGGTTCAAAAGGCTAAAGACGACATCTTAAAGGAGGTACACGACCGTCTCCCTCGCAAGGTTGGAGTCATAGCCGTAAACCATTTCAAACAGAATTTCCGTGATGGTGGTTGGCTTGATGCAGGACTACACCCATGGAAAAAAACTAAAAGGCAACAGCAAAAAGGTACTGATGCTAAATACGGTCCGCTCACCTCAAGGCGAAACCATCTTATGAGTTCCATTCAAAGCAAACCTGGTGTAGGAGAGGTTTCCATTGAGAACCCTGTGCCATATGCCTCCATCCACAATGATGGTGGCAATATCACCACTCATCCAACGGTCTCACCAAAGATGAAACGCTTCGCCTGGCACATGGCTTACTCGCTTGCTGGCATCAAAGGCAAAGGACCTCTACCTAAAGAGCTGCCACAGCAGGCACAGTTCTGGCGAAACCTTGCACTCACCAAGAAAACAAAAATCACCATCAATGCTCACATTCCGCAACGCCAGTTCATGGGTAACTCTCAAGAACTTCAAGCCAAAGTCAATAAAATCATTCAAGAATCTATTGAGAAAATAAAAAATGGAATTATTTCTTTATCAAATCATTGACCATGTTAAAGAGCTCATGCCAAATCTCTCGCTCGTTGATGAAAACTATGGTCAGCTCGAAAATATCGACCAAGAAAATACGGATATGTATCCTATCACGTTTCCTGCAGTTCTCATCGACCTTCAAGAGGCTTCATGGTCCAATATCGAGGGAAAAAGTCAAAAGGGCATCATCAAAGTCAATGTGCAACTGCTCATCGACTGTTATGATGATACCCATTATGGTAGTGGAACTATGGAGGCTATTAAGGATAGAGCTGCCACACTTCAGCAGCTACATAGCATTCTGCAGGGATATCGACCTAAAGATGATGGCGTTCTAAATAGAGAAACATCTAAGTTCTACACCTTCAACCATGGCATCAAGGTCTACGAAATGGTTTATTCTGTCGTCGCTACCGACATCATTCAAGACACTCAAACAACGTCCCCTCCACGTAAGTTGATTTTGTCTGCTCAGAGGATAAAGTAGCACCTTCAGAACTAGCTCGACGCGTCAACTTAAACCCCGTAAACAATGGCTTTTCTATTCGCTTACCATCTACAGTCACTCCTGCCTGGATCATATCGCGAATAATCTGCATTATACGGCTTTCTGAGAGAAAGAATTCTTCTGAACTCAATCTCTGTAAAGCGTCGTCGAACCGAAGACGCTTCACTTCAGTCCAATAATAATAACGCTCATATATACGAATATTCCTTGTATTTACAAGATCTTTATCTCTGCCCCTTGCCACGTCCGCAAAAATAATAAATTCTTTTCAATTATTCTACACAAAAAATGAGGCATCCGTCACGAATGCCTCATTTTCAGTTAACTTATTAAACAAACCGCTTACAAACGACAGAAACTTGGCTCTATCTTGTGCCATACGCCTGTCTCTGGATTGCGCTTCGAGAAGTAGTAGTTCGTAGCAGTATTCTGCACCACATTTGCTTCCTTAAACAAATGCATGATTTCTGCATATTCGCTGTCAAACTTATCCTCAAGCTCATACAGCTTTGAAATGCTCTTGTAGTCAAGGTCGCCAGTCTTGTTGCGCTCAAGCAGAGTCATTGCCATCTGATACATTGGGTCTTCCACACCCTTCTCGCTCGCTTGCATGTAGCGCTTCAGATAGTCCACAAGGCGTTCGGCTGCAAGGTCGGCACGCTCGTCAAAGCCCTTCACCTTATTAAACTTCACCTCAAGCTTTAGGTCTCCGTCTGTTATCGTATAGCTCTGCTGACCATCGTTCTTCACAGCACCATACTCACGCATCATCTTGGTAAAAGCAGATGTCTCACCATCAAGCCATTTCTTAAAACCGCTAACCTCTGATTCCACTTTCTCCACTTTGCTAAACACGTCATGCATAAACTGACTGCGTAATCCCTCATAGCTCTCGCGCTTAGCCATACGGTCGTTCTTAACCTCATTTTGGAGTTGAGCAAGCAGTTCTGCACGCTGCTCCTTGGTCAAGTTCTTTACCAATTCCAAATTTTCATTCATTTTTTCCATCTTTTTTTGTTTTAATGATTAATATCCTTTTTGAAAGTTCTCTTTTATTTTCTCTGCTTTTGACATAACCCTTTATCATGTCAACTCTTCTTTTTCAGAATCATTCTTAGCCTCAGAGACAGATCTTTCAGCTCATCGATATCAAGCTCAGAAAACTTCTTGCCTGCAATCTTCTTACTCTTGCAGAATCCGTCCACAGCATTCCAACTCGTAGTGTCCACGCCTATCTGCTGCATAAGTTTCAAGCAAATGCTACGTCGCTTCCGTCGATCTTCAAGATAAGCATCTCTACTCCCATTAGGGAACTTGCGTTCCAGTAGTCTACAAAGACCATCATATTCCTGCAGAGTCAATTCCCTAAGGCTCTCAGTTCTTCCCTTGGTTATCATGCTCACCAGTTCTCGTTTCGTATATTCTTCGTCACCAACTTTAGGCACACGCTTAAATACCGAGTAGAACCGAGCAAAATTTGTCACTTCTTGCATACCTTATCTTTTTTTATTCCACATTCTTTTATATCTTATATCCTCCTCTCATACCATATCCTCCTCTCATTTCATTCCTTGTGCGTTGGCGTTTCTACGCCTACGCTACTACAAAGAAAAGCCTTATCGTTAATAACAAAATCACACTCCAAATATTTGTATCTGACTGTGAGTCTTACAAGTTTAACATCAAACCTCTTCTCGTATTTGGGAACAAACTCGTTTTTATACCAACGTTTGATTAAATTCGTAAATTCACTTTTCTCATCCCTTTTAAAATCAGAGTTCAAACCAAAACCGATTTCTACTTTGTCGCAATATTTTTCACTTCCTTTTGCAAAGGTCGCATTTAATGTTGCTACGCCTAATTTTTCTTTATCTTTTTTCATAAGCCTAAATATAAATATATTCATTTGCTAAAAGTAAAACTGGCTCTCCTACGCCCATAACCCATTCTCCTCGTTTGTTATTTTGTCCAGAAGGTGGAGTTATAACATCATGAATACTCCCATCTGTCAGATTTGAAAATTGCGGTCCAACAGCTTCACAATGCACAACCTTGACTCGTGTCGTCTTTTGTGCTCCTTTACATTTGCGAAGTTTTGCATCATATCTGTTTAAAACATCAATATATCCAAGAGTGTACGATTTGCCTTTGATACCACAACAAGAGCAAACGTATTCATCAAACATACCATTTCTATCTTTTTTGGTCATCATATTCTGTTTTTCCCAATGATGCGAGCCATAATTCATTTTCACTTTTCTCATATTCTTATTTTTTACAAATTAGTAACCATAATTTCTATTTCCTTTCTTTCCTTGTGCGTTGGCGTTTCTACGCCTACGCCCTTTCCCCTTCCTTCATTTTTTCATTTCGACGGCATATTTGCCGTCGCCTATATTCTCTTTGCAAGTAGGCTGCCATGCAATTTCAATTATTGCATCAACCTCTCCCTTGCCGTTACACCTTGGACAAGTCTCTTTCACACCCATCCCTCTCTCATCTGCTCCCCAGAACCAACCATTGCCCTGGCAGTATTCACACAGATGACCTACACTCACCAAAGTTTCGTTAGAGCTATGCCTTAAAGGCTGCAGCTCTACCATTCTTTTAACTCTACTCATTTTCAGTTTCCTCTAAATTATTAGTTAAATATCATTTACTTCGATATGTCACTTCTTTGTAATCATACCATTGGATGATCCTGTTTGCCCACATCAGGTTTGTTGTCTCCACCACTATGCAGCCATGGTGTTTCTTTGAGCGATGCACAAGCATGTCGCATTCGTAGTTGTGGTTCACCCAATCATCCATCAGAGTACTGGCAACAAAATCTTCAAGCAATATATAGATGGTGTCACCTTGTTTATATTCATTTCCCATAGCTATTTCTCACCCCAATATTTTCTCGCTCCATCATCCCAAATGGTAAACTCACCTGTCTTCCCTATAAAGCGACCTTTAGAAAAGGCTTTATATCCTTCCACCCATATCTTCAGGCTCGCATCATACATCACACTCTGAGCTGCACTTCCTCTTGGGTCGCCACTCTTATCTGCATGGCTAATAAAGATTATCAACTTATCCTTATTCGCCTCCTTAAAGCGGATATAGTCGCGGTAATTCATCTGAGTATATTGAAACGAGTCTATCACCACTATATTCACACTCTTACGCTTCGATAGCCTGTCGCTCAAGTCATGCATATTCTCACCGTTCAACAGGTAGAACGATTTGCTCACGTCATTCATACCATATCTCTTCAATGTATTCTGCATAGTTAGGCTGTCACCTTCCTCCAGGCTGTCGTAGGCCACACGATCAAACTCACATAGTGCCTTGCAGAGCTGCATCACAAAACTACTCTTGCCATTGCCGCTTTTGCCCCAAACAAACCATACGCCTGTGCGCTCTGGCTCACCGAAGGCATCTTGCCATACACCAGTAAAATTAAATGTGCGCTTCTTTTGGTTCAACACCTCTTTAACTGTCAATGCTCTCATCCCTTCTTTATGGCTTTAATTCGTTTTATACGGTGAATACTCTTCTTCACTCGTCTCAAATCAAACTCGCAACTATCCGATTCTGCTATCACTTCTTCTATGTCCTTCCTTTCTGTCAAGCCGTTGGCAGTACATATTGCATATACATCCTGCACACTCGTATCGTCCAGCTCGAAGTATTTTCTACCTATTCGGCTGTAAAATTCCTTATAGCCACGCTTCCTACATCTCAGACCTCTTTCTATACGAGTCTTTATATAGTCTGTCGACAGAAACACCACACCGCATTTATCTTCTATCTTATTATACAGACTGATGAAGTATTGGAACACACTCTCTATGAGCTTGTCTGCCTCGTCAAACACCAACAGAGGAGCATCCATCTTTATCAACTCGTTCTGTATCGTTATCCAAAGTTCTCTCACCGTAAAGCCATCTGTTCTAATACCCATCTTGTGGGCTATCTCTCTCACAAAGTCGCCTTTGTGCAAATCCTCAGAACATAGTATATAGAACACTTCGCGATTCTCCTCGCCATAGATTCTTGCCGTAGTGGTCTTGCCACAACCTGCTTCGCCTACCACCCAGGTCACGTTCTTATAGCTCTGAGCATCTTGAAGAGCGATGCTTATCTCATGGAAGGCATGGGTCTCCACTACCTGCCAATCTTTCTCACAGCCATTCACCAATCCTACCTGGTCGCTAACCTTGCGCCACATGTCTTCGCTGATGTTCTCCCACTTACCGTTCAAAATGTTACTCACCGTGCCTGCACTCGTACCCTTCATGCTTGCCACAGCTTTGTTCTGACTCGCAAACTTAGCTACATACACTCTAAGCCTGTTTGCTATCATCTGTTTGTCATTGTTTCCTAACTCCATAGTTCAGTTCCTTTCTTTTTTTTATTTAAAGTTATTTTTTATGTCTTACTCAAAGTCTTAGCATCATCAAACTCAAGCATAGTACATTCCTCACGCCAGTCTATGTTGCTAACCTTCTTCGTTACCTTGCCTATACTCAACTCCTCAGGCTGACCTCGATACTTTCTCACACGCCTATCTATCTGGCGCTGCATATCTTTGCTCAAGCCCTTCAAGTCTGGAGTCTTCAAGCCATGCTGCTCTGGAGCCACGCCCTCGTCATATTCCAGGTTCCTTGCCTCTACAAGCCTATCTGCGCGGCTCCGCTCATCGGCTTGACGCTGCTGTCTGATGAATAGTGCTTCTGCCTCTGTTTGCTCCTGACGAGCGCGGTGAATCACTAAGTAAGGCTCTGCCACACGCTCAAATCGCAACTCTCCAGCTTTGTCCTTTCTGTATAGTCTAATACTTGTAAAGTCATATGGATCATACTTCACCACAAACTTCTCATAAGTATGTCTCCTTCGCCATTCCAAGTCAGGAACACCAGGGCTGCTCATCACCTCATAACTGCGTTTCACACCTTTCACCGTGATATCTATTCCGCTCGAAGTAAATGTGCTCATTCTGTCACATTCTACCCAGAACATCTCTACCATGTCGCTCACAGTCACCACAGGAGTTGCTGCATTCACACTCTGCTCATACATATCTATCCTGCGCTTGCCTGTAGCAGGGTGCAACTTCTCATTCCACTCCTTTCTAAACTCTACATACATGGCTTTCAGTTCATCCAAAGTCGGCAGCCTATCCTTGTTTGCCTCAATAAACTCAAGGTTCGGACGGCTCACTTCCTTCTTCGTCGTCACATTCTGACCTGTAAAATTCCATTCCTTATGAAGCACCTGGTTCTGCAACCTATAAAACAAATTCTCTATAGTCTTGCTCGAACCATTATAGGGAGTCGTCGGACGATGCATCACACACAGCTTACTGAAGAACTTCTGACTTGCCAACTTCTTATGACCACCCTGGTTGTCATAAACTATCTCATATGGCTTATGACCACTCACCTGAATAGCCATTCGATAACTCAAATACTGAGCCTCGTAGTCCTCACTATCGCTGATGCAAAAACCAAGCAAACACTCTGAGTAGGCATCTATAACCTCATACACACCTGTTGTCCTCACCTTGCCTTCATCATCCTTATAATATAGGTTCAGCTTTGTGCCGTCGCCATACCATAAAGCATCACGCATCTGAGGCAACTCTGTCTTGTGTCTGCGGTCAAACAATGCGTGCGACTTATGTTCACCAAAAACAGCATCATACCACATAGGTCGCACACTCGCACTATTCAGCCATGCCTTCATTCCGCTCAAACTCTTCAACGGCTTCCAACCATATCTGCCACACTCTGCATTAAAGCGCTCAAATATCTGGCTGTCTGTCAACACAGGCACACGGCTCCTCTTCAAGGCTATAAGTCTTCTGCCTGCTTCCTCGGTTATCTTCAGAGTGTTCTGATTGCCCACCTTACCACTTATTAGCGAACCATAACCATCCTTCTTAAAGGCTGCCAACTTCGACTTCAAGCGAGCAAGGTTCTTTGGCAACGTATGCTCAAACAGCTCTCTCAACTTCTCACTCTGCTTATAAACTATATCCCATAGGTCATTACGCCTACCACCGCCCAAAGCATGTGTCGTTGCCTGAAGCTCGTTCATACGCTCTATAAGCATCTTTGCCACACTTGCATTCTTCGTATATTCATCTATAAGCTTAGCCGACAAGCGAGTTTGAACACCGTTCAAATCATATTCAAACAGCTCATAAAACCTGCGAGCCTCCTCATCCAACTGCATATAATCAATCAGCTCCATACGCTCCAATTGCAATCGAGGATCACCATAACGAGCCTCAAACTTCTCCCTATACTTCTTCGGAATAGAATCATACACATACAATGCGTAGTTACCCTCACCCTTGCCCTGGCGAGCACTCTGAATGTTGCCACGACGCACATTTTTAAAAAGAGTATCACTTTTGATGACAGGATCGTCACCACCAGTCAGCTCCTCGAAGGTAACACACAATAATTTATTGTAATACTCCATCCCTTATCCGTTTTTATTTATCCTTAGGCCAAGATATCAAAGAATACTTCACTCTTCAATACCATCATCATTCAAAGATCTTAGTGACATACCGCTAATGCAGAAGTTTAACACCAACGCCATCACACACCATACATTCTCAGTATCTATACCAAGAAGCATAAAGCTAAACACAAACCATAGCAAACACAATTTCATCCTCAACTCCTGACGACAAAACCATTGCCACTCCTTACCAAACAACTTATTCAATGCCTCTTTCATAATTCCATCCTCCATATTATTCGTCACCTACTATTTCACCACCATACTCCTTGATAGCTACATACCTCACCCTCCTTGCCAGGTGAGAGTCCTTCTTGTAGTTCAACGACATGCTTACCATCTCTGTAGTAATTCCAAACAGCGAAGCAAGCTTCTTGCCTACACCTCGCTCCACAATTATTCGTTTCTTCATATCCGTATATGTTAAATTATTAATTTTATACCACTTTCTCACCCTAATTTCGTATCTTTGGCGAGCGTTCAATTATCAAACACGCTGCAAAGATACAATATTCTGTATTATAAACCAAGTATTTTAACGAAAATAATTCAATATTCTGTATTATGAATACAAAAAATATGATTTCAAGCCGATTCATAGAGGCTTACGAACAACTCCTAAATGACAACAAAACAACAGACAGAAAGGATTTTGCCAATAAAATCGGTGTTAGTCCGTCTATGATTACGGAAATATCTAAAGGAAGAAGCTCTGTTGGTACTACTGCTATACAGAATATTGTATTAAAGTTTGGGATTTCTGCAAATTGGCTACTTACAGGTCAAGGTGAAATGTTAGAGGATAATGAGCCTAAGATTAGTAATAACCCAGAAGTAGGTACACCATATTATGATGTAGACTTCCTCGGAGGATTTGATTTGCAAGATAATGATCAGACTACGATTCCTGCATTAAACATCGTAGCCAACATTTGCCCACGTGCTGATCTGTGGTGCAACATCACAGGCAATTCCATGGAACCAACCATATCTAATGGAGATATCATTGCGCTACACAAATGCTCTATCAATGATATACAATATGGAGAAATGTATGCAGTAGTCTTAGACACATTCAGAACTGTGAAAATCCTTAGAAAGTCTTCTTCTCCTAACAAAATAAAATTTGTACCTGTAAACAAAGACCAATTCGACGAACAAGATTTCGACATCTCGCGAATACTGCAAGTCTTTGAAGTTGTCGGATGCATACGTCGTTTCTTCTGAAATGTATATCCTTTTTATATACTATATATGTGAAAGTCCTTTATTATCAGGACTTTCACTTGTTTTTTGCCCCTTAAATACCGCCTTTCACCCTGTTTTTTGCCCCTCGAAAACGCAAAAAACAACCAATTTATCCCTTTTTCATACCCATTTCCACCTTAAAAGCCATGTGGCAATAGCTGATTTTGTCCACCTAAACGTCCACCTAAATGTCCACCTAACCACAAAAACACCATAAATCTCACCCTCAAACACCTCTGAAAACACAAAAACGGCTCGCACTACTGTTCAAAAACAGCGCACGAACCGTTCAAGCCTTTGTAAATAAGCCTTTTATATGCTATTATTCCTTTCCCCCTGAGCGTATCAGATGGCTCTGTATTATCATTGCTTTGCTATTCAGCAAACAGCCTCCATCGCTCAGTCCTGCATGAAGCAAACTATTCTTAGTATAGCCTATCTGATCAGGCGTTAACACATCAAATATGGCTGATATAGAGCCAAAATAGTAGTTCTTCCTACCTGCAAGCAGATGCACATGTATCACCTTTGTCATACCATTATTCTTTAGTCCAACTTATTGTTCCATTCTCAAATGCAAAGATACTAAATAATAACTATATGGAAATATCAATCTATCAAAAACTTCTATATATTTATTATTTGGAATATGCCATCCACCATAATTCCCTCTCCATTTCCTCTCATTTCCTCTCATTCTCCATCTCATCCTCTTCCTCCTTGTGCGATGTCGTTTTTACGACATCGTTTCCTCCATCGTCCTCCATATCCTCATTCCTCCTTCCCTTTCCATCAACCAATAAGGCGATAAGAGCCTTCAGGAGCCGTTCACACGAACCAGGTGATAAATCCTCACCCGAACCCCTAAAAAGCGCTCTTATCGCCTCCTATGTCACATTTTACCCATTGAACACCATTCAAACGCCAGTCAAATGTCACATGAATGTTATATGAATGTTACATTTCGTTTTTCCGTCCATCCACCTCTTCATCTCTCTCAATCCATTATCTTTCAACTCTTTACACCGATTTAGGGAGTATCATCAATTTATACATTTCGTTTTATCCCCCTTACCTAGTTATTTTCTAGTTATTTCCTTAGTTGTTTCCTTAGTTATTTCTTGGTTATTTCGCATTCTTCTTAACTATCATTTTGCTACCTTTTTGCAAATCAGCCTTGATGTTGGTGATGCGCTCATTCTTCACATCGTCTAACATTATGGCTGGACGATAGTCTGGCTTTATGGTTGTGAAGCTCACATTGTCAACCTCGATACCATCCACGTGACGGGCGTAAAGTCCGAAGGCTGGAGTTTCTTTTGCAAACTTAGGCTCAGGATAGTTTGTGCCTTGCTCTCGATATTCCTTCTTAGCCAATTCAGCTTTGCCACCACCACGATATTGCAAACGAATGTTGCTTAGCGATATGTTGCGCAGAGGTTCGCCAGGCATACCAGTAACGATGATTCCTGCCAAAGAGTCTACATCGTTAGCCACCACATTACTTATCATTATGTCGCGACCTGTAGACACCGTTGTACGCTCCTTTGGTCCACGATTGCGACAACCTGTGGTGATGTAGATAGGGTAGTGGTGCACATGGTTCATGGTGATATTGTTTACCACGATATTCTCCATGATGCCCTGGTCTACCTCCTCGAAAGCCAAACCGCTGCTATACATAAATGTGCAGTTGCTGAGCGAGATATTCTTGTAGCCACCATTCGACTCGGTGCCAAGCTTAAATCTTCCGCATACCCAGCCCACCTTTTCAGGAACGTAGCTACCATCGAGCAATGTGCCAAGCTTATATCCCGTTATCACACAGTTAGTTATAGCGATATGTTCTGTTATCACAGGCTTCTTTAGCGCATACGAACTCTTCAATACCAAGCCATCGTCGTGAGGAGTATTTATCTTACAGTTGCTCACGGTGAGATATTTGCAGCAGTCGATGTCGATACCGTCGCGATTAGTATCTACTATGACGTTGTCTATGGTTCCAAGTTCGCATCCCGTAACGATAATTCCGAAGTGCCCACCACGATATACGGTGACATCGCGAATCAATATGTTGCGGCATTGCTTAAAGGCAATAGCCTTGTCGCCTGTGCCGATGTTGCCACCCTGCAGGTTGCCAGCCGTCTCTGTATCTCGTCTTGTCAGTCCCTCGCCATCGATCATACCTCTACCGGTAATCGAAACATCGTTGGCTCCGATGGCATAGATAAGGCTATTCTTGAAATATGTATGTCCACCATCCTGATAGGCGGTACCCTCAAACTCCTCAGCCTCGTCGTAAGCCTTCATCGATGCTGGTGCAGCAAGAATCTTTGAGCCTGTCATCAGATGCAGCTCCACATTGCTCTTCATTCTTATGCTACCACACAGATATGTGCCGGCTGGCAACACCACTCGTCCGCCTCCGTGGGCTACGCAAGTGTCGATGGTGGCATTAATGGCTATGTGGTCAAGTGTTTTGCCGTCGCCAATAGCGCCATAGTCTTTCACGTTGTAGTCTTTGGCTTGCATGCTTGTTATAGTCAATGCCAGAAGACAGAAAATAGATGAGATTCTTTTCTTCATTTTTTGTAGATTGGTTATGTATGTTATTAGTTTGTTGCAAAATTACTATAATCTTCTTATGTGAACCTAAAATATTTGTTCATTTTTATGTAAAATACGATTATTTTCTTTTGTTATTTTATAAGATAGGCTGCGTTCGGCAATTTGTGAGCAAGCTCACATTGCGCTCACTTGCACTATCTTTCCACTCGTTTGCACTATCTTTTCATAAGATAGGCTGCACTCGGGAATAAAAAAGAAAACTGCGTTTTTCTTTTGTTATTCCACTCGTTTGCACTATCTTTGCACTTTAATAATAAAAACCTTTAAACTTATGATGCTGAAAATTCGATTAGCTTTAATGAACTTCTTGGAGTTCGCTGTATGGGGAGCCTACCTCACATCTATGGGCACCTATCTTGTCAACCATGGCATGGCACAACACATCGGTATATTCTATGCCATGCAGGGTATCGTATCTATCTTTATGCCTGCCATAATGGGTATCGTTGCCGATAGATGGATACCGGCACAGCGACTATTGGGATTCTGCCATCTGATAGCAGGATTGTTCATGGGAGCTATGGTATATTATGCAAATACTGCGGGTGGTGATATTGCGTTTGGCACATTGTTCACCCTTTATTCTATAAGCGTGGCTTTCTATATGCCAACCTTGGCACTCGCCAACTCCGTTGCCTACAACGCTCTAACCAAAGCAGGATTAGACACCGTGAAGGATTTCCCTGCCATCCGTGTTTTTGGCACCGTGGGCTTCATCTGCACCATGTGGCTTGTCGACCTCATGGGCTTCCAAGCCAACGAATTTCAGTTTGCCACTTCGGGCTTGATAGGCATCCTGTTGTTCCTCTATACTTTCTCATTGCCTGCATGTCCTGTCAGCAGCAGCAACGAGAAGCAGAGTATCTCCGAAGCCCTGGGCCTTAAGGCTTTTGCATTGTTCAAGCAAAAGCGTATGGCTATATTCTTCATCTTCTCGATGTTGCTTGGTGTGAGCCTTCAGATCACCAATGGCTTTGCAAATCCTTTCATCACCAGCTTCGGTAGTATACCAGAATATGCCGACACCTTTGGCGTTCAGCATGCCAACATGCTGATTTCTCTCTCTCAGATGAGTGAAACGGTATGTATATTGCTCATACCATTCTTCATGAAGCGTTTCGGCATCAAGAATGTGATGCTCATCGCCATGTTTGCTTGGGTGTTGCGCTTTGGATTGTTCGGAGCAGGAAATCCAGGTAGTGGCGTATGGATGTTTATATTGTCGATGATAGTATATGGTGTAGCCTTCGACTTCTTCAATATCTCGGGCTCGCTCTTCGTCGACAAGTCTACCGACTCTGAAATACGCTCAAGTGCCCAGGGTTTGTTTATGCTCATGACAAACGGTATCGGAGCCACCATCGGCACCCTCGGCGCTCAGCAGGTGGTAAACCATTTCACCGTTGATGGCGTAACCGAATGGCAATCATGCTGGTATATCTTTGCCGCTTATGCCTTGGTAGTAGGCATAGCCTTTGCATTGATATTCCGTCCTAAGAAAGTTTAATTGAAAATAAAATATCCACGTGGAATGTAGTGTACTTATATAAAAAGGTGTACTACATTCTACGTTTTTATGTAATAAACAAAAATGAAAGAAGCAAGATACTTTTACGTTCCTAATGCAGCCAACGAAACCGAGTTGCCACAAGAAGAGGCTATGCACGCTCTGCGAGTGTTGCGCCTACAGAGTGGCGACGAGATGTTCCTTATGGATGGCGAAGGAACCTTCTATCGTGCCGTGGTGACAATAGCTGCAACAAAGCATTGCATGTATGAGATTCAGGAAGTTATGCCACAAGAGAAAACATGGCATGGCAACATTCACCTCGCCATGGCTCCCACAAAGATGATGGATAGAGTGGAGTGGTTTGCCGAGAAAGCTACCGAGATAGGTTTCGACGAGCTAAGCTTCCTTAACTGCAAATTCTCTGAGCGCAAGAATCTGCGCACCGTGAGACTCGACAAGATTGTGGTGTCGGCAGTTAAGCAGAGCCGCAAACCATGGAAGCCTATCGTAAACCAACTACAAACTTTCAAGGAGTTTCTCGCTACTCCCCACAAAGGTCATGTCTTCATAGCTCATTGCTACGACGAGGTGGAGCGCACCGACCTTTATACCGAGCTCCAGCAATTGCCTGCCGACGACGACATTACCGTGCTCATTGGTCCTGAGGGCGATTTCTCTATCGATGAGGTTAAGCAGGCTGTAGCCAAAGGATATAAGTCTATCACTCTTGGCAATAGCCGACTGCGCACAGAGACTGCAGCCCTTATGGCTGTAGCCATGGCAAACCTCGCTAAGCGTAAATAAACACAATAAGATGAAAAGATATTTTCGTGCCACTATAGGCATTTTGGCAATGGCTTTCGTGAGCATGCTCTGCAGCTGCTCTAATACCGACTATGTAAATGCCATTCCTAAGCAGGCTACTGCTATCATCTCCGTCGATGCTGCCCAGATGAGTGGTGTTGGTAGCACTCTCGTTCTCAAGACTTTGCTCAAGACCACAGATCTTGGCAACACAGGCATTGACCTTAGCCAAAAGGTATACCTCTTTGAAACAGCCGAAGGCAACCTTGGTGTTTGTGCGGCTGTCCACGATGCCGACCTTTTGTCAAAGGCTCTTGCCAAAGCAGGAGGCAACGTGGAAGAAAAGCGCGGCTATAGCTTTGCCTTGGTTGGCGGAGCATGGCTTGCAGGATATTCTGATGATGTGATGTTGGTGCTCGGTCCTGTCAATCCTGGCGACAAGGCTTCTGCCATCAATCAGATGGCTCGCTTCTTATCCCAGGGCGAAGACGAGGGCGCAGCCTCTTCGCAGATATTCCAAACCCTCGACACCATACAGTCGTCTATGGCTATGGTGGCTCAAGCTTCAGCCATGCCTAATCAGCTCGTCATGCCTTTCACCCTTGGCGCTCCTAAGGATGCCGACCCTTCGCAGATTATGGTTTCAGCCAAAATCTCTATTTCCAAGGGCGTGATGGTTATCGATGGCAGCACATTCTCGTATAATAAGAAAATCGACGACGCTCTCAAAGAGTCTTACGCCTCATATCGTCCTGTCAAGGGTCGCTACATACAGTCGATGCCAGCCAATGCCGCTTGCGGAATGTTTGTTAATGTAGATGGCGCTAAATTCCTTAACATCATGCGTGCCAATCGTGGTTTGCAGGCTATGCTTGCGGGCATCAATGCAGCCATCGATATGGACAATATCATCAAGAGCGTAGATGGCGAAATGGCTGTCATCACTCCTTCTTATGCCGATGGCCATATCGCCATGTCTATGGCTGCCGAACTTGCTCATAGCAAATGGCTTGCCGATATCGACTATTGGAAGCAGAGTGTACCTCAGGGCGGAAAACTATTGGACTGGAAGCCTAATGCCTATCGCTATACCGACGGCAAAACCTCGTTTTGCTTTGGCGTAACTGCCGACAAGCAATTCTATAGCGGTAGCAATCCCGACGAGGCTGAGAAATCTATCGTGGCTTCGCCTAACGGCATTTCGCCAATGATAGCCGACCAGGTAAAGGGCTCCAAGTTTGCTTTGGTTGCCAACATCTCAGCCCTCACAGGCTCTAATGCTTCAGCCGTAGCCTCTATGGTGCGCCCAATATTCGGAAATGTAGAAACAATATTATATAAGGTGAAATAGCGGGGTATAGAGGGAAAATCCCATAATAGTCCGCTTTTTATAACATAAACATGAACACTATACATTTAGATAATGTTTTGCCCCACGTGTTTTCGCAGCAGCAAGGCGACTTGCAGTCAGAAGTTTGGCTCTCTGACCTAAAGCTCGAAAAAGGCAAGAAATATCTTATCGAAGCACAAAGCGGAAAGGGCAAGAGCACTTTCTGCAGCTATCTTCTTGGCTATCGTCGCGACTATAGCGGCAGCCTGAAGTTCGACGATGTCGACACCATGACCTATCGCGTTAGCGACTGGATATCCGTTCGCCGCAACCATATCAGCATGCTTTTCCAGGAGCTGCGTCTCTTCCCTGAGCTCACAGCCCTTGAGAATGTGCAAATCAAGAATCGCATCACCCAGCATACCGACCAGCAAACCATCCTTTCGTGGTTCGAGCGCCTTGGCATAGCCGACAAGGTGGATAGCAAGGTTGGCCTCATGTCGTTTGGACAACAGCAGCGTGTGGCTATGATGAGAGCCTTGGTTCAGCCCTTCGATTTTATCGTAGCCGACGAGCCTATATCGCATCTCGACGACCACAACTCCGACATCATGGCACAGCTGATGCTCGAAGAAGCCGGCAAGCAGGGTGCCGCAGTCGTCGTCACCAGCATCGGCAAACATATGAAGATTGATTATGATAGGGTAGTGCTGCTCTGATGGAGCAGGCATCCTGGCGGATAACAATATTACTAATACAATGATTTGGAAATTACTCAGACAGCATATTAGCATTGCCCAGTTTGCGGGCTTTGCTCTTGCCAACCTTTTTGGTATGCTCATCCTTATGTTGGGCTATCAGATGTATCGCGATGTGGAACCAGTATTCACTTCGGGCGACAGTTTTTTGCGCACCGACTATCTCATCTTGAGCAAGAAGGTGGGTGCTGCAGGTGCCTTTGGTGGTGGCGACAATCGATTCTCGGCTTCCGAGCTCGACGAACTCTCTTCGCAACCTTTCGTCAACAATCTTGGCAAATTCACATCTACCGAATACAAGGTTATGGCACGCATGGATATCAATGGTAGCGAGGTGTTGAGCTCAGAACTCTTCTTCGAGAGTGTGCCCGACAAGTTTGTCGACCTTCCTGCCTCTAAGTGGCATTATGATGCAGGCTCCTTAGAAGTGCCCATCTTGTTGCCTCGCTCATATATGGCGATGTATAATTTCGGTTTTGCCCAGAGCCGTCAGCTTCCAAAACTCTCCGAAGGTTTGGTGGGCATGATAAATTTCAATCTCTTTGTGGCTGCCAATGGTCATAGCGACCATTATCATGGCAAGGTGATAGGCTTTTCTTCGCGCCTAAACACCATCCTCGTGCCACAATCATTCATCGAGTATACCAACAATCGCTATGCGCCCAATACCGCATCATTGCCAAATCGCCTGATTCTCGATGTGGCAAATGCTGCCGACAACAATGTTGCCAACTATCTCTCGCAGCATGGCTACGAGGCTGAAGACAACAATCTCGCTACCGAGAAAACCACCTACTTCCTTCGCCTCATGGTGTCGGTAGTGGTTGGTGTAGGCATCATCATCTCGCTGCTCAGCTTCTATATCCTTATGCTCAGCGTATTCTTGTTGGTGCAGAAGAATACCACCAAGCTCGAAAACCTATTGCTCATCGGCTATAGTCCGCAGCAAGTGGCTTTGCCATATCAGTTGCTCACCATAGGTCTTGGCGTTGTAGTCTTCGTCTTGGCATTCGCCATCCTTGCCTTTGTGCGCACATACTATATGGATATCCTCATATCCCTATTCCCCGACATCCCCGATGGCAACATGTTGCCAGCATTGGTATGCGGACTCTCGCTCCTTGTCTTCGTTTCGCTCTTCAACATCATGGCGATACGAGGCAAAATAGTAAAAATATGGAAACGCAAGGAATAAGTCTTGCGCAAGGAATAAATAAGTATCAGAACAAAGAAAGATGGAACACGACATACTGATATCGTTGGGCTCTAACCACAATGCCAACAACAATATTCAACATGCTCACGAGGCTCTGCGACGTAAGTTCGCCGATGCCTCTTTTTCGCGTGTGTTGTCTACTGAGCCTATTGGCATTGCTGGTCCCAACTTCCTAAATTGCTTATGTCGTGTTCATTCTTCGTTGCCATTACCAGAAGTTATAGCAATGACAAAACTTATGGAAACTACTCTTGGCGACAGTCGCGAAGAACGACAAAAGGGCTGCATAGCCATCGATATCGACATTCTGCGCTACGATGACCTTCGCCTTCATCCTTCCGACTGGCAACGCCCTTACATCCCCCAGCTGCTTGCGGATGTAGAGTGAAGAGTCCCTCTTCACTTAATTTTCTTGTCCACCGCCTCTATGCCCTTGAGGGTGCAGAAACCGCGGAAGAAAACGAAGATCACGTTTTTGAATATGAAGTCGCTGTCGTATTGGCTTATATCCTCATGCTCCACCACATACTTAGCGCTCAGTCGCATAATCTTCGACAGCACCATATAGTTGAGCTCTGGGCGGAAATATCCCTGTTCTATACCAGCCTTAAAGAAAGCCTGAGTATCCTTCTCGTCCTTATCTGCCGTGGCAGCAAGATACTCCGTCACCTTCTGATATTTCTTCAACTCCTCGTAGAATATAGGGTTTATCTTCTTGCATGATTCCACATGCATATTATAAAGTTCAAAGATAATGTCCATCACATTGCCGTTCACCTTTTCGGCAAACTCAGCTATGTGATTGTGCTGCTGTTGCTTATGATGTTTCAGAACCTCAAGCAACAATACCTCTTTGTTTTCGTATGTTTCATACAGAGTGCGCTTGGAAATAGAAAGGTCGTTAGCTATGTCGTCCATTTTGACAGCCTTTACGCCTTTCTGCCAAAATTCCTTCATAGCCACATCGATAATGCGCTGTTTGAGTTCTTCCCTATAAGCTTGTGGTGATGTTAATTTGCTCATGAGTTTTATGTCTTTTGGTATTTTGCTGCAAAGTTACGAAAAAAGAATAAAACTCTATTGTCTATTCTAAGTTTTATTTTTGATTTATTACATTTTTATTCTACTTTTATATAAATGACAACGTTATCGTGCGAAAAAGCCGAATTTTTCTTTTGATATTTCACTCGTTTCTACTACCTTTGCATACAAAACAAGAAAGTGTGCAACATTACAGTTCACTACCCTTGATAATAGAATTATCAACACAATAACATATACACTAATGGTAAAGATTACAAAAGAGGCCGCTCTTGAATACCACGAGAATGGCCGTCCGGGTAAAATCGAAGTAAAGCCTACTAAGCCTTACACTACCCAAACCGATTTGAGCTTGGCATATTCACCTGGTGTGGCATATCCATGTCTCGCTATTCAGGAAAACCCTGACGACGTTTACAAATACACCGACAAGGGCAACCTTGTTGCCGTTATCTCCAACGGCACCGCTGTGCTTGGTCTTGGCGACATAGGCGCTATGAGCGGTAAGCCTGTTATGGAGGGCAAAGGCTTGCTCTTTAAGATATATGGCGGTATCGACGTTTTCGATATCGAAGTTGCCGAGAAAGACCCTGAGAAGTTCTGCGAAGCTGTAGAGAAGATTGCTCCTACTTTTGGCGGTATCAACCTCGAGGATATCAAGGCTCCTGAGTGTTTCTATATCGAAGAGCGCTTGAAGAAGACTCTCGACATCCCTGTTATGCACGACGACCAGCACGGCACAGCCATCATCTCGGCAGCAGGCTTAAAGAATGCTCTCGAAGTGGCTGGCAAGGATATTGCCAACGTCAAGATCGTAGTAAATGGTGCTGGCGCAGCCGCTATCTCTTGCACCAAGCTCTATGTGGCTCTTGGCGCTAAGGTCGAGAATATCGTGATGCTCGACTCTAAGGGCGTTATCACTTCCGACCGCGAAAAGCTCACTCCTCAGAAGAAACTCTTCGCTACCGACCGTCGCGATGTCCACACTCTCGAAGAGGCTGTTCGTGGCGCCGACGTCTTCGTAGGTTTGTCTAAGGGCAACGTGCTCTCGCAAGACATGATTCGCTCTATGGCTCCAAGCCCTATCGTCTTCGCTTTGGCAAACCCTGTGCCTGAGATTAGCTATGAGGATGCTATGGCAAGTCGCCCAGACGTATTGATGTCTACAGGTCGTTCCGACTATCCTAATCAGATCAACAACGTAATCGGTTTCCCATACATCTTCCGTGGTGCCCTCGACGTTCATGCTCGCAGCATCAACGAAGAGATGAAGCTCGCTGCCGTTCATGCCATTGCCGATTTGGCTAAGCAGCCTGTGCCTGATGTGGTAAATGAAATCTACCATGTCAACGACCTCACCTTCGGTCCAAGCTACTTTATTCCAAAGCCTGTCGACCCACGCCTCATCACCGAGGTTAGTGCTGCCGTTGCCAAGGCTGCCATTGAGAGTGGCGTGGCTCGTACTCCTATCACCGATTGGGATGCCTACAAGCAGAGCCTCCGCCAGTTGCTTGGTCAGGAAACAAAGTTCACACGCACCATCCATGCTGCTGCTGCCGAACACCCACAGCGTGTAGTATTTGCCGAGGGCGAACACAACACCATGATGAAGGCTGCCGTTCAGGCAAAGACCGAGGGTATCTGCTATCCTATCTTGCTTGGCAACCCTGACCGTCTGCGCCGTATGGCTGCACGCCTCAAACTCGACCTCACAGGCATCGAGCTCATCGATATGCGTGCCGACCAAGAGCAGGGTCGTCGTGCCACCTATGCTAAGCACCTCTCTGAAAAGCGTGCACGCGATGGCTACACATTCCAGGAGGCTTACGACAAGATGTATGAGCGCAACTACTTCGGTATGATGATGGTTGAAACTGGCGATGCCGACGCTTTCATCACAGGTCTCTACACCAAATACTCTAACACCATCAAGGTTGCTAAAGAGGTTGTAGGCATTCGTGAGGGCAATTCCACCTTCGGTACCATGCACATCATCAACAGCCCTAAGGGAATCCTGTATCTTGGCGACACACTCGTAAATGGCGACCCTACCACCGACGACCTCGTGGCTATCGCCAAGTTGGCTGCTCATACCGTCGACTTCTTCAACGAGACTCCAAACATCGCCATGATAAGCTATTCTAACTTCGGTTCTGATAAAGCCCCAGGCTCACAGAAGGTTAAGGATGCCGTTACACGTCTACACCAGGAAGAGCCAGAGCTCTGCGTAGATGGAGAAATGCAGATAGGCTGCGCACTCAACCGTCAGCTGCGCGACGACCTTTATCCATTCTCTAAGCTTGCTGGCAAGGATTGCAACACCCTCGTGTTCCCTAACCTCACCAGCGCTCGCTCTGCCTACAAGCTCCTTCAGATGCTCTCTAACGATGTAGAGATTATCGGTCCTGTTCAGATGGGCTTGAACAAGCCTATCCACTTCACCGACTCTGAGTCGTCGGTTCGCGATGTTGTCAACATCACCGCCATCGCCAGCCTCGACGCTTATGTCGAGAAAATCAAGGGCGGCAGAAAATAATCACTCTTCAGATTCCTTGCCCTGGCTCCTATGCCCAAAGGGCAATATCATACCCTAAAAAAGCATGGCGCACACACATTGTTGCGCCATGCTTTTTTGCTTGCTATATGGCTAACAATAATCTTCTCTGCTGTTAATTTTGCCTAATACTATATATGTTCGTGCGAAAAAATGTAGTAATATGGTGAGTATTCGTGCGAAAAAATGTAGTAATATGGTGAATATTCGTGCGAAAAAATGTAGCGTTGTTAAAAGAATTCGTATAAGAAAGGCATAAGAGAACGTACATGCCAAATCTTTGCGCACATTCTAATATTATTAATTGAAAGATTTTTATAAAATAGCTTGGACTTGAAGAAGAAAAGCGTTATCTTCGCATCTTGATGACTTGTTAAGCCTTTCTGCGATATTTGTATGCGTGGATTGTTATAGTTTTTGTATCTTGTTTTATAGCTAAGTTCGTTTGTTTAAGCAAACTAACTGCTTGTGATATATGCTGTTTGCTAAATGATGGGGCTATATTTTTATTTGTGTTTATTACTAAATGTGAATATCTTTGATAGCAAGCAAAGCATAATTTGAAAGTAATCAAAATTACGTTTGCCAGTAAGCATAGCAAAATTTGATAGAAAGCATAAATCCAATTTAATAGGCTTCGTGACCGATAGAAGTAAGGTAAAATATCGATACTAATCAAATAAAATAAGGTGGTACGTCTACATGTGGACGTACCACTTTTTTATCTTATCTTTAAATAAGATAGGCTGCATTCGGAAAAACATTCAAGTAAACTTGATGTTTTTTCACTCATTTGCACTATCTTTTCATAAGATAGGCGGCGCTCGGGAATGAAAAACAAAAACTGCGTGTTTTGTTTTGTCATTCCACTCGCTTGCACTATCTTTGCACTATAATATCATTCTTTGATACTATTTGGCAAAGAATGAAGATGATTACTACAGAAAAACTAAACGAGGAATGAAAGCAATAGTGATGGGAGCCACGTCGGGCATAGGCAAAGAGGTGGCTTTGAACTTGGCAGCCAAAGGATGGGAAGTGGCTATAGCCGGCAGAAGAAGCGAAAAGCTTCAGGAGGTTGTGGCTATGGCTGATGGAGGCATCGTGGGCTACAAGCAGATAGATATAAACGATGAGGATGCGCCAGAAAAGTTGCGCAGTCTGATTGCTGAGATAGGAGGTATGGATGTTTATTTCCATAGCTCGGGCATAGGATGGCAAAACAATTTGCTGGATATGGAGAAGGAACTGGCAACGGTAGAAACCAATGGCTTGGGATTTACAAGGATGGTGGGCACGGCTTATAACTGGTTTGCTGAAAAGGGATGCAAGGGGCGTATAGCTTGCATATCGTCGATAGCTGGAACCAAGGGACTGGGCGCTGCTCCGGCTTATTCTGCCACCAAGAGGTTTCAGAACCATTATCTGGAGTGTTTGTCGCAACAGGCAAGGATGCGAAAACTGCCAATAGCGATAACCGATATTCGTCCAGGTTTTGTGGCTACCGACTTGATAGCTGGCACGGCTTATCCGCTGCAGCTGAAGGCTAAGGATGTGGCAGAAGATATAGTGAAGGCTATAGACAGAGGCAAGGAGGTGAAGGTGATTGACTGGCGATATGCTGTACTCGTATTCCTGTGGCGACTGATGCCAAGATGGATGTGGGTGAGAATGAAGATAGCAAAATAAAAAGTAGAATCAAGGGAAAGTGAAGAAAAGGATAATAAGGAGAGTTGTGATGATGGGGGCTATGTTGCTGGGTATGCTCGATGTGGGCTATGCTCAACAGCAGAGGTGTGAGCGCCCCGATTTCAAGCTCTGCTTTGATATATTGCGCAAGAATAGAGCTATATATAATAAGTATAACGATAGCATATTCTTGATAAAAGACCACGCAGAATGGGTGAACTTCTTTCGCCATCGTGCGCTGAAGAATCATCGCATTTATTTGGCTAACCAAGAGATTATAAATAGCATAGACAATTATTTTAATCAAGATACGGCATGCATAGATACTACGGCATGCTATGAGATGTTTGATGCTTTTTATAGATATTATTATGCCCAGGACTCGGGCGACCCATTTATAAACAAGGCTGTTTATAGGGTGCTGGAGAGGTATGACAAGTGGCTGCCTGAGGATAGAAGCTATTCGTATTATATAAACAGAATACGATCGCAGAGCAACTATCATACATGGAACATGGTGCAGGATACTACCTATTTGAGGAGGGCTTACGAATGTGAGTGTAGGATGGTGGCTGACTCCACGTTGCCGATGACGTTTGCTGCGAGGGCATACTTGAATTCATCGTTGACCTTGTTGCAGAAGAACCATATTCAGACGTACGACGAATATCGAAAGAGCATAGAAAGGCTGAGGGAGTTTGTGGGCAGGAAGGAGTTTGAGAATGAGGTGCCCGACGATTTGGCAGAAGAGTGTAGGGAGCATTTGGCTACTGCCGACGAGAACTTTATTTTCGATGTTTATTTTGCAGACACCACGGTTTTGAAACGGAGTGTTGCCGACTCGATGATGATAGAGATAGTGAATAGGAATATGGCGAAGCCAAATCTGAACAGTCTATCTTATTTCAGAACCTTGATATTGAAGATGTATCTGAAAATGATACCGCGAAATAAAGCTCTGGAGCTGGCGATGGAGAGATACAGAAAGGTGTTTGCCAATGTGAGGATGATGACTCCTAACGATACTGAGTTGAATAAATTGCTGCAGCCTTATTTCGCTTTGTCGTATATCAACGACAAGGCTTTTGTGGGAGATGAGAAGAAAAGGAGACTGGTAAGGAGGTTGTGTAGAGATATAGCGCTGATGTATCAGAACAGAATAGACCAGCAGCAGTCAACTTCGTATATTCAGAATCTGAACCGTCTGTTTTTCTTCAAACCGCTTGTGAAATATCTTACGCCTAAGCAGCAAATGAGATTCTTGGACGCGCTATGCGTGGCTACGCAGGTTACTACCTATGCGCATTCGATGCATGTGATGAAGATTGCGAAGGTGGTGATGAAGGGTGTGCTGAAGCATAAGCCGGAGCTGCTGGTGGGAACCTTAGGATGCAGGAGTGTAGAAGAGGTGAAGAAGCAGAAGAAGATGTTTATGACTTTCGTCAAAGAGGCTGCGATGTATCATGATCTTGGCAAGAGTTCGATTGTGGCGGTGGTAAACAACGACTATCGTCCAACGACAGACGAAGAATATGCTATAATAAAGAAACATCCGGAGATGGGAGTGAAATATCTGCAGATGGTGCCGGGATTGGAGAAATATCATGATACTACGCTCGGACATCATAAATGGTATAACGGCAAGGGTGGGTATCCCGAAGGCTTTGATAATACGAAGTCGGCTGTTAGAATATTGATAGATATCATCACGCTAAGCGACTGTATGCAGGCGGCTACGGAGAGTGTAGGGCGCAACTATAAGGATGAGAAGACTTTCGAAGGTGTGATGGAGGAATTTAGAAAGGATGCTGGCGTAAGGTATAATCCGGAGCTGGTGGAGCTTATAGATAGCCATAAAGAGTTGGCGAGAAAACTCGACAACCTGGTGGATGATGGATGGGTGAATATATATTATGATATATATAAGCAATATTTGAGGTAAAAGGTGAAAAGAAAACCCCTTTCCGCATGTGGAAAGGGGTTTTCTTATTTGTTTTATTTGTATTTCTCTATTAGCTTGTCGGCTCTTTCGTCGCCTAAGGCTTTGGCTTTGTTGAGAGCTTCGAGGGCTTTGTCTTTTTGTTTCATTTCGCCAAAGGCAATGCCACGGATGATGAAAATGTCGGGATCTTGGTCGGTTACCTGCAGGGCAAGGTCGGTGGTTTGGATGGCATTTTCGTTTTGACCAACCTTAAGCTGTACGCTTGCCATTTCGGCATAGTAGGTAGGTTCGGCACGATTGAGCACTATGGCGTGGGCGATATCGTTGAGCGCCTGCTGATAGAGGTGCATCTTGTTTTCACATTGGTATTTGATGTAATAGAATGTGTGGGTGCCACGGCCTTTCATCAGAGAGTCGTATTGACAGAAATCGATGAAGGCAGGGCGAAGCTTGTTGGCACGATAGTAGGTGAGACCACGCTCCAGGACGAACGGTGCGGCTGAGATATCGCGGGGCTGAGCTGCTACGGCACTATCCAAGAGATGGATGATGGTGGTGTCGGGAGCCTGAAGCTGGCGCTGGCATTGAGCAGCCTCGTAGAACAATTCTCCACTACGCATGTCGGTAGTGGTTAGCGACATGAAGGTGTCGTAGGCTTTTTGATAGTCGCCCTTGGCATAGTATATCTGCGCCTGCTGATGGCGGTAGGCAGGTTGCGGATTTATGGAGTAGGCAAGTTCTGCCTCCTGGAGTGCTTTGTCGAGAGTCCAGGCTGTGTAGAGACTATCGTTGGAATACAGCATCTTCTGATATATCAGCTTGGAGTAGTTGGAGTGAGCCTCGTCTTTGCGCTCGGCATTCTTGATGGCTATCTCCATGTTCTTGGCTGCGATGGCGAAATGGCCGCCTGCCATCTCCTGCTGTGCCTTGGCGGTATAGCCGTCAGGAAGCTGAGGGAAGGTGGAGATAAACTCGTCGATATATGCGGTATAGAGCAATGAGTCGCCACGCTGAGAAGCCAACATGAGAGTTACCATGGCATCGTTGGCATTAGAAGGAAGGGCGGTGCGGATGCCACATTTGCGAAGGGTGTTGTCGTTGAGCGACAGACCGGTGAGCTTGAATTGCGAAGAAAGACGAGCGTCGGCAGAATAAGCACGACCGCCAGCCTTTGGGCGCTGCATGATGCCAAGGAGCTGACCTTGGTCGTTGACGATAGGACAGCCGAGCTGCGACGACGATACGTCGGTATCGTTGAAGAGATAATATGTGAGGCTATCCATGAAAGCTTCGGTAGAGGCTACGGGGATGGAATGAGCCTCAGGTTTCTTTACGGTATAGGAAACTACCCACGCCTTGCTGCCGTTGGCGATGGCTTTAGGAGCAAGGGGAGTGGCTAAGGTTTTGCCCTTGATGCGGAATTTGCAGAGGTCGTAGATGTCGTTGGCACCAAGAAGAGATTCAACGATGTATTTGTTGCCCTTGCTGTCGACAACAACAGCGCTATCGGCATCGACGAAAGGATGCCACATAGAGAGGGCTTCGCCATTGGCGGTGAATACGCCGTTGGTGGTGGCGATGATGTTGCCTTGCTTGAAGGTGGTGAGAGAGAATACACTCTGGGCAGCCTTCTTTACAGGGGAAGGCTGGGCGAATGATGGGGTATATGTGGCGCCTATGATGAGGGCGCAAAGGAGTTGTTTCTTCATTTTTATGATTAAAAAAAAGATTGAAAATTAAAGGGAGGGAAAGCCGAGGGACACGAGGGGGACATGCGGGGCGAGTTAGGCATGGGCAAGCAGCGGGCGGCTATTTGAAGCCAAGCAGGGAGCGAGCGTTCTGGATGGCGGCATCGGTGATGTTGCTGCCGCTGAGCATTTGGGCAAGCTCGGTGATGCGCTCTTCGGGGGTGAGCTGACGCATGGTGCTCGTGGTGCCGTCGGCGGTGTCGGTTTTCTCTACCTTGTAGTGGTTGGAGCCAAGGGCGGCAATCTGTGGAAGGTGGGTGATGCTGATAACCTGACGGTTGGAGTCGCCCATCTCTTTCATTATCTTCGCCATCATCTCAGCCACACGACCGCTAACGCCAGTATCAATCTCGTCGAAGATGATGGTAGGGAGCTTAACGGCACCGCTAATCATGGCTTTGAGAGAAAGCATTACGCGAGCAATCTCGCCACCCGAAGCCACCTGGGCAACAGGCTGGAGAGGGGTGTTTTTGTTGGCAGAGAAATAGAAGGCAGGCTTGTCGGCACCATCGTTGCTGAGAGGTTTCTCCTCGATGCGCACCTCGAAACGAGTGTTTGGCATGCCGAGAGCTATCAGGCGGTCGGTAATCTGCTGTTCTATCTTCTTTGCAGCCTTTTGGCGAGTGGCGGTGAGCGCCTTTGCCTTGGCGGTGCATATAGCAAGGAGCTCGTTGACCTTGGCTTTGAGAGCGTCGAGCTCTTCGTCGGCATTATCGATATGAGAAAGCTGATGAAGAATGTTGTCGCGCAAGGCGATGAGCTCTTCGATGGTTTCTACATGGTGCTTCTGCTGAAGAGAGTAGAGAGCATCGAGGCGCGACGACGCAACCTCAAGGCGCTGAGGGTCGTAGTCTACATTATCAGCCAGCGAGCTGATGTCGTGGGCAATATCCTTGAGCTCGATGTAGGCACTATCGAGGCGGTCGGCAAGTTCGCGGACAGGAGGGTATACCTCGGTGATGGTGCTGAGGCGCGAGATAGCCGATTTGCATGACGATATGATGCCAACGTTGTCGTTGCTCAAAGCCTCGTCGGCGCTATATAGAGCTGTCTTTATATCCTCGGTATGCGAGAGAGTTTCTACCTCTTGTTCAAGCTCGGTGAGCTCGCCAGCAACGAGGTTGGCATCTGCGAGTTCCTTAGCCTGATAGCGCAGGAAATCTTCGTTGGCACGGTTGGCAGCTATCTGCTCCTCGAGTTTCTTGAGTGCAGCCTTGGTGTCGCTATATTCGCGATATGTGGTGCGATATTGCTGCAGTTCTTTGCTGTTGTTGGCTATGATGTCGACAACACTCAGCTGGAAGTCGTCTTTCTGAAGCAAGAGATTTTGATGCTGGCTATGGATATCGACGAGCTGTTCGCCAAGTTCGCGAGCTGTGGTGAGCGAGACGGGAGTGTCGTTGATAAAGGCACGACTCTTGCCGTTGGCGCGTAGTTCGCGACGCATAATGCAGTCGTCAGGCTCATAGTCGATATCGTTGTCGATGAAGAACTGCTGCATATCGTAGCGCGAGATATCGAAATGTGCCTCTACGATACATTTGTCGGTACCAGCCTTGACCAAGCGAGCGTCGGCACGATTGCCAAGCAATAAGCCTATGGCACCAAGGATGATGCTCTTGCCGGCTCCGGTTTCGCCCGTGATGACAGAAAAGCCCGACGAGAAATGAATGTCGAGCTTATCGATGAGGGTGAAGTTGTGAATGTATAATTGTTGTAACATTTATCAATAGTTGGGGTGGGGGAATGGTGTTTATTGTTTTATCTTGTTCCACGAATTGCTTTGCGAGGCATTTATAGAGAAGAGGATTTCGTAGACCGATTCCTTCTCTTTTTGTGTGCCCTTACCTTTATATATATTAGCAAGCTCATCGCGCTTATAGTCGGTCCATATTTGAGGCAGACGGCTCAGAGGTTTGTCTTCGTGGCATTTCTTGAGATTTTTCTCTAAGGCAGTTGTTATCTCTGTGCGTCCACGCTCGGCATTAGTAGCCATCTCGTCGAGTCCTTTGCGATAGTAGTCGTATTGCAGCTGTCGGAAAGGAGTCATACCGCCATCGAGATAGTCGTTGATGATGGCAAAGCGGTTGCGATCGTTGTCGAACGATTTCCAACCAGGATAGTTGAGGTTTTGAGCGTTGTTGGTGAGATTCATGCAACGCTGCAGAATATCTTCGCCACCCATAGGAGCAAAGCTGTCGAGATTGATGCCTATGATGAGGTAGGCATAATAGGCAAAGAGTGCCGTTAGCTGGTTGTCGATATTCTCTTCGTTGAATTCCAGCTGGTCGAATTGTGCAAACTGGAATGTGAAGTCGTTGTCTACATTATTATATAATGTGGTGGTGTATGCAGAATTGTATACGGGGCGATTTGCCTGCACCTGAGTTTTGCAGGTGAAGGTGTTGGTGTTTTTGTCGTATTTCGTTACGGTGACGTTGAACGAACATTGTATGCGCTCGTTCTTTTGGAATTTAAGGTTTGTCCATTGCCGCTCGTTGACAAACTGTTCGAGAGTTTGCTGCAAGTTGTCGAAGATGCTGGCGTCGGTACCTTGAATTTGGTTGTGGTTGATGTTAATCTTTGCCTCCAGCTCCTGAGCGGCAGATTTTGGGACAAAGAAAAAAAGCATTAGCATCATCGAGAAGACGATGCCAATGCCCTTAGTTGATATGTTTATGAATTTGATGTTCATATAGTTATTTTCTGTTGTTAAACTCACGCAGACGAATGCGGGTGAGCACTTGCTTGGTGTTGTAGGTGAAGTCGCCACCAAGTATCCAACTATAATATCCCGGGTCGCGATGCAGCACCTCTGCAACATCCCATCCTTTGTATTTGCCGAAGTTGAAAACCTCGTGCAATCGTGGTTTGCCATCCTTGTCCAAGAGAGGCTTGTTGTCGGCATCCACCATTTCCTTCCAAACGATGCGTCCTGCAAAGTCGACATTATTATTGTTCTTAGAGAACTCAGCCAGCACGTCCATATCGTTAGGCAATGCGCGGTCGGGTTCTTCGGCAGTAGCAGGATTATACTTGTCGAGCTGTCCCATCAGCACACGATAAGTAGCCTCGGTATCCTCGTCGGCACGGTGAGCCTGGAAGTCTTCCTCCATCTTGCGTCCGCAATAGAATTTGTAAGCAGCAGCAAGGTTGCGGCGCTCCATCTTGCGGAAGATAGACATGGCATCGATGAGGCGACATTTGTTGAAGTCGAAGTCGATGCCCGCACGCAGAAATTCCTCAGCAAGCATAGGGATATCGAAGCTGTTGGAATTGTAGCCTGCGAAGTCGCACCCCTTGAAAGTGCGCTCAAGGTCGGCAGCCACCTGCTTGAAAGTCTTGGCTTCAGCAACATCAGCATCCGAGATACCTGTGAGCTGTGTAACGAAAGCAGGGATAGGCTTTTCGGGATTGAGGAGCATGTTTACCCTTTCCTCTTTGCCGTCGGGATAAACTTTGATGTATGATAATTGGATGACCCTGTCGTTTACAAGGTCAAGCCCCGTGGTCTCCAAATCGAAGACAACAAGGGGCTTGGTAAGATTTAATTTCATGATGATGTATGTACGAAATGCTTAGTCGTTGAGAATCATTGGCATGATGAGCATCAATATCTCTTGATTCTCAGGCTGTGTGACAGGAGTTACCACACCAGCACGACTTGGGTCGGCAAGCTTCAAGCAAACCTCTTCGCTATCGAGAGAGTTGAGGATTTCGAGGAGAGTGTTTCCTCCGAAACCGATGTTGAGGTTCATGCCATTATAGTCGCAAAGGATAGACTCCTTAGCACTTGTTGCGAAGTCGATATCCTCAGAAGAAACTGTGAGCTTTCCTGGTTCGATGCTCAAGCGCACGAGCTGACTGCTTGCACTTGCGAAAGGCAATACGCGCTTGATGGTGCTGAGGAGCGACTTGCGGTCTACTGTTAGCTCGTTAGGATTGCCCTGAGGGATAACGGCGTTGTAGTTAGGATAGCGACCCTCGATAAGGCGGCAGATGAGAGTATATTCGCCAAACACAAATTCTGCGTTGCGCTGAGTGAACTCTATAATGACCTCGCTATCATCCTTAGAAAGGCTGTTGCGCAAGAGAGTAGCAGGCTTCTTAGGCAAAATGAAAGAAGTGGTGGTCTCGGCATCAACGTTGAAGATGAGATTTCTGACGAGCTTATGACCATCGGTAGCTACAAGTGCCAACTTGCCATCGGTGATGTCGAAATAGATACCGTTCATCACAGGGCGTACCTCGTTGTTGTCGGTAGCGAAGAGCGAACGAGCAATAGAATCGAGCAATACGCTTGAAGTCATGGTGAGCGATGTGCGACCCTCTGCATTGCTTTCGATAGCTGGGTATTCATCACAAGGCTGGATAGCAAAGCGGCTAACACCATTCTGATAAGAAAGGCTGATGGTATGAGTATCAAGATCGATGTCGAAAGTAAGAGGCTGCTCAGGCAACTCCTTCAATGCATCGAGCATATTCTTGTTAGGAACGGCAAAACGTCCTTCGCCTTCAAGAGTGTCGAGAGCGATGGTAGTCTGCAGGGTGTTCTCGGTGTCGGAAGCTGTGATATGCAAGCTTTGATTTTTGCATTCAAAGAGGAAACAGTCGAGAACTCGGAGTGTGCTCTTGCTGTTGATTGCTTTAGCCAAAATCTGAAGACGGCTGTTGAGCACAGAGCTTGATATGGTAAATCTCATAGTGTATAGGTATTAATTATAGTTTTCTAAGGTACAAAAATACAAAAAACCTATGGGAAGGCAAAAAAAAAGGAGGAAAAATTTCTGAAATTAGAACTATTTTAGTAATTTCGCATTCGATTTGCTATATTGGCAAGTTACTAACTTGATACATTAATTAATTAAAGAAGATAAATAAAATGGATTTACAAGGAAAAATTATCGTAGCTCTTCCTGAGAGATCTGGTGTTTCTGCACGTGGAGAATGGAAGTCGCAGAGTTTTGTATTGGAAACACACGATGCATACCCAAAGAAGGTTGTTTTCGACGTGTTTGGTGCAGACCGTTTGGCTCGTTTCAACATCCAGGTAGGACAGGAAGTTATGGTGTCGTTTGATATCGACGCACATGAGTATCAGGGTCGTTGGTATAATAGCGTTCGCGCTTTTGATGTTCGCCTTGTAGATCCTTCAACAATGGGTATGGGCGCACAGCCAATGGCAGCTCAGCCAGCAGCTGCAGCTCCTCAGGCTTCGCAGGCTCAGGCTCCATTCCCACAGCAGCCAGCTGCTAATGCTGAGGGTGGCGACGACCTGCCATTCTAAAGAAAGAATAAAGGCTAAAAGATAATAAAAGGCAAGCTTCGCAGATGCGGGGCTTGCCTTTTTATTTATAGGGGGAATTATGGGGGGATTTATAGGGAGCAACGGCAAATATGCCGTTGAAGTGAAGAAATCAAGAAAGAAGAGGGGAATTAAGCCTGAGGGGAATTAAGCCTGAGGGGAAATTAAGCCGCAAGGATAAAGCCTAAGGGCTGTTAAGCCTGAGGGGAAGCGGGCTTGGGGGATTTAGGGGAAGCCGGCTTCTTGGAGCGAGGCTTATGGGGCTTTGCTTGGGCTTGCTTTGCTTGAGGGGCTTGAGCCTGCTTTGCTTGCTTTTGGGCCTTATTGCCTTTTTGCTTGTAGTTTTTGCCTTTGCTTCCCTTGCTGCGATCTTTGCGGCCGCCATGACGGTTGCCCTTTTTGGTGAGCTTGGTTACTGGCTTATATTCAGGAGCCTCGCCAAGTTCAGGAGGTACAGGGAGCTTGGTGATTTCCTTCTCAAGGAATTGCTCTATCTGCTGGAAATAGTAGAAGTCGGGCTCGCATACAAAGGTGATGGCGCTACCATCACGGTCGGCACGTGCCGTACGACCTATGCGATGAACATAGTCCTCTACATCATGAGGCACATCATAATTGATGACCATCTGGATATCGTCGATGTCGATACCACGAGCCACAATATCAGTAGCCACAAGCACATCTATCTGCTGGCTCTTGAATTTGAACATCACCTCGTCACGCTCAGCCTGACTAAGGTCGCTATGCATTTCGCCAGCGTTAACCTTTATCTGTTTGAGCTTGCGATTTATCTCCTTAACCTTCTCCTTTTTGCCCGAGAAGATGATGACGCGGTTGAGCGACTTATCGGCAAAGATATGCTTGAAGAGTCCCAACTTCTGAGCCTCATGACAAACATACGCGCTCTGCTTTATCTTTTCTGCAGGTTTGCTAACAGCCAACTTTATCTCTATAGGATTCTTGAGCAACGACTTAGCAAGCTGTTCAATCTTCTTTGGCATGGTGGCAGAAAACATGATAGTCTGGCATGTAGGAGGAAGATTCTTGGCTATGGAAAGGATATCCTCAGAGAAACCCATGTCGAGCATGCGGTCAGCCTCGTCGAGAACAAAGAATGAAACCCTCGACATATCGACATTGCCAAGCTGCATGTGCGAGATAAAGCGACCAGGAGTAGCGATGATGACGTCGGCACCAAGGCGTAGAGAGCGCATCTCTTGGCTATAGCGGTTGCCATCGTTGCCACCATATACGGCAACACTCGACACATTGTTAAGATAATATCCGAAGCCTTGCATGGCCTGGTCTATCTGCTGCGCCAGCTCGCGAGTAGGCGACATGATGATGCAGTTGATGGCATCAGCAGGATAGCCGCCATCATCAAGCATAGAGAGTATTGGCAATAAGTAAGCTGCCGTCTTTCCTGTTCCTGTCTGGGCAATACCGAGAAGGTCGTGACCAGCAAGGATTTCAGGAATACATTTTTCTTGTACGGGAGTACATTCATCGAAGCGCATATCATAGAGCGCATCAAGAATGTTATCGTTTAAATCTAATTCGTCGAAATACACAATTATTTTCTTTTATTTATATGATTTATAGCATCATCGGCATGTAGATGTTCATTAACTTGGAGCATGACGATAGCATATGTATGCCACAACAGCGAAGATGAGGTTTGGAATCCATGCTGCAATGATAGGAGGCAGATTTGCGTTGATGGCAAATGTTGCCGATACCGTTTGAAGCATGATATAACCGAAGCTCAGAGCCAAGCCTACGCCCAATGCCAATCCCATGCCACCTTTGCGTTTGCGCGAGGATAGAGCCAAGCCGATGGTGGTGAGGATGAACGATGCGAAGCTCGATGCTATACGCTTATGATATTCCACCTGATATTGCACCACATTGCCCGAACCACGGTCTTTCTGCTTGGAAATATATTCCTTAAGGTCGGGTAGGGTGAACGTTTCTTGCTGACCTTTAGAATATACGAGGTCGGTAGGTTCCATCATTATCATGGTGTCGCGTTCGCCACCACTCGTGATATGCTCCTTAAGTCCTTTAAGTTCACGACATTTCCAACTTCTTATCTTCCAATGATATTTGGAATCAGAGATGGTGTCGTATTGTATCTCCATGGCTGTAAGATGGCTAACGAGCTTTTTGTTTTCGAACTTATCAAGGCTGAAGCCGTTGCCACGCTTGGTGTTGTTGTCGTAATATTGCATATACGCAATCACACCTTTGCCCACTTGCAGCTGAACATTCTCTGCCGAAGTATTCTTTTTGCGGTTACGATACATAGAGTCGAAATTCTGACGTATCACCGTGCCGTGAGGAATGACGTAGGCGCTAAGATAGAATGATAGCGACGATATAAGCACACACGAAATCATGTATGGTCGCATCAGTCGTTTGAACGACACACCTGCTGCCAGCATAGAGATAATCTCTGAATTGCCAGCCAACTTCGAAGTAAAGAAGATGACCGCAATAAAGACAAACAGAGGACTAAAGAGATTGGCAAAATACGGTATGAAGTTGAGATAATAGTCGAAGACAATAGCACGCAAAGGAGCATGATATTGCGTGAATTTCGCCAAGTTCTCGTTAACGTCGAATACTATTGATATCGAGATGATAAGGAGAATGGAATAGATATAAGTACCTATAAACTTCTTTATGATGTACCAATCGAGGCGTTTGATGTATCTGAAAACGTTGAGATAGCCCAGAAACGAAAGTTTGCGAGCTACCCATGCCATGCCACGTCTGAGCCATTGCGTATGGCGCGATAGCCATGCTATGAGCTTATGCAACCATACGGGATGTTTGCTCAGCCATCTTAGCATGCGATATTTACGTGGATGTTTGCGAAGTGACTTAATATCAGCCATTTTCCTTTGTATTGTTAATCCTTTAGTTTATGCTTGCTATATACCTTATTATATATAGTGTGTATGTGGACGAGAATTTTTTTAATGAAATAGATGTTAGATTCTGCGTCCTAATTGGTCGATGATGCTTGCCTTCCATTTCACGAAGTCGCCCTGCTCGATATGCTGACGAGCGTCAGTAACGAGACGAAGATAGAACGACAAGTTGTGGATGCTGGCAATCTGCATAGCCAACAACTCCTGCGCCTTGAACAAGTGGTGGAGGTAAGCCTTGGTGTAGATGCGGTCTACATCGCAACCATTAGGGTCGATAGGCGAGAAGTCCATCTCCCACTTCTTGTTTCTCATGTTCATGGTACCTTCGTAAGTGAAGAGCATAGCGTTGCGACCATTACGAGTAGGCATCACGCAGTCGAACATGTCGACACCACGCTCTATGCCTTCGAGGATATTTTGTGGAGTGCCCACACCCATGAGGTAGCGAGGCTTGTCTTTTGGCAATATCTCGTTTACCACCTCTATCATCTCGTACATTATCTCGGTAGGCTCGCCCACGGCAAGTCCGCCAATGGCATTACCGTCAGCCCCCTTGTCGGCAATGAACTTTGCCGCTTCCTGACGAAGGTCTTTGAATGTACATCCCTGAACGATAGGGAACAAGCTCTGGCTATGACCATAAAGAGGTTCGGTTTCGTTGAATCTCTTGAAGCAACGGTCGAGCCAACGCTGAGTCATCATCAAGCTCTTCTTGGCATACTGATAGTCGCTCTGACCAGGAGGACACTCGTCGAAAGCCATCATGATGTCGGCACCAATGATGCGCTGAGTATCCATAACATTCTCAGGAGTGAAGATATGCTTAGAGCCATCGATATGCGAGCGGAATTCGCAACCCTCCTCACGAAGCTTTCTGATGCCTGTGAGAGAGAACACCTGGAAACCACCACTATCTGTGAGGATAGGGCGATCCCAGCCGTTGAACTTATGGAGTCCGCCTGCAGCCTTCAGCACCTCGAGTCCAGGACGGAGGTATAGATGGTAGGTGTTGCCAAGGATGATTTGCGCCTTCACCTCTTCGCGAAGTTCATTGAAGTGCACACCCTTCACCGTGCCGGCAGTACCTACAGGCATGAAAATAGGAGTCTTTATCTGTCCGTGGTCGGTAGTGATGATGCCAGTACGTGCATCAGACGCCGAGTCGGTATGTTGGAGTTCGAATTTCATTATTCTTTCTTCTCTTCTTCGATTGTTAAGTTTATTGGGTTGTCTACCAATTCTTTAGTAAGCGCAATATCCCATACATCTTGAATGTTCTCAACATAGTGGAAGCTTACGCCCTTGAGATATATTGCAGGAATCTCTTCGATATCCTTTCTGTTGTCCTTGCACATGATGATATCTGTGATACCGGCACGCTTAGCAGCCAAAATCTTCTCTTTGATACCACCCACAGGGAGCACCTTGCCACGCAATGTTATCTCGCCAGTCATGGCAGTATTCTTGCGCACCTTGCGCTGAGTGAGAGCCGAGGCAATAGATGTAGCGATGGTGATACCTGCCGAAGGTCCATCCTTTGGAGTAGCGCCCTCTGGCACGTGGATATGGATATTCCATTGGTCGAAGATGCGATAGTCGATGCCGAGTTGGTCGACGTGTGCCTTTACATATTCGAGCGCTATCACGGCACTCTCCTTCATTACGTCGCCAAGGTTACCTGTCAGCGTCAACTTGCCAGCCTTACCCTTGCTTAGCGAGGTCTCTATGAAGAGAATTTCGCCGCCCACGCTTGTCCATGCCAATCCTGTCACCACGCCAGCATAGTCGTTGCCCTGGTAGATGTCGCGATAGAAAGGTGGTTTGCCAAGAAGTCCTTCAAGCTCGGTAGGAGTAATCTTGCTGTATGGCATTTCGCCATCGCGAGCCAACAAGAAAGCCAACTTGCGCATAGCCTTGTTTATCTGCTTCTCAAGCTGTCGTACACCACTTTCGCGAGTATAGCGCTCGATGATAATTTCGAGTGCCGCCTTATTGAACGACACCTTTGGCTTTATGTTGTTCAATCCTGTATTCTCGAGCTCGCGAGGTACAAGGTGGCGCTTTGCAATCTCTATCTTTTCTTCTGTAATATATCCGCTAACCTCGATTATCTCCATACGGTCGAGTAGTGGACGAGGTATGGTGTTGAGGTCGTTGGCTGTAGCTATAAACAACACCTTCGACAAGTCGTAGTCTACATCGAGATAGTTGTCGTGGAAAGCATTGTTCTGCTCAGGGTCGAGCACTTCGAGCAAAGCTGAAGAAGGGTCGCCATTGATGGTGTTTTGAGTAACCTTATCAATTTCGTCAAGAATGAAGACTGGGTTTGAAGAACCAGCCTTTTGTATGCTCTTGATGATACGTCCAGGCATAGCTCCGATATATGTTTTGCGATGTCCGCGAATCTCAGACTCGTCGTGTACACCACCCAACGACATTCTCACATACTTGCGCTTCATAGCTTCAGCGATGCTCTTGCCGAGACTTGTCTTACCAACTCCCGGAGGGCCATAAAGACATATAATAGGCGATTTGAGGTCGCCTCTAAGCTTCAATACCGAAAGATATTCGAGTATGCGCTCCTTTACCTTCTCCATACCATAGTGGTCTTGGTCGAGAATCTTCTGAGCACGCGAAAGCGAGAGATTGTCTTCTGTATATTCACCCCAAGGAAGTTTCACCAACTGCTGCAGATAGTTGAGCTGCACGCTATAGTCAGGACTGTTAGGGTTGTACATATCGAGACGGTCGAGCTCTGCATAGAAAGTCTTGGCAATAGCGTCAGGCCATTTCTTGGTCTTAGCCTTTAGTCTCAAATCCTTCTTCTCAGGAGAATTGTCGTTGCCGCCCAATTCTTGCTTGATATTTTTTATCTGCTGCTGCAAGAAGTATTCTTTCTGTTGCTCGTCGAGATCTTCGCGAGTTTTGTCTCTGATAGAGTTGCGAATATCGAATAGCTGTATAGCTTTGTTCAAGGCTCTAAGAGTTACGTATATACGCTCCTCAATAGAATTTTCCTCGAGCATAGCCATCTTCTCCTTTACCGAGAACATCATGTTTGCACACACGAAGTTTGCCAATACCACATCGTTGTTGATATTGGTGAGTGCAAACTGTGTCTCGTCGGGCATATCATCATTCTTCTTGATATAATCTACGGTAGTCGATTTGAGGTTAGCCATAAGCGACATAAACTCTTTCGACTTAAAGTCAGGCATCACTTCCTCAATTTTTGTCGTGGTACCCTTGTAGTAAGGCTTTACTCCATCCAAGCTTTCGAGATGACATTTGCCGAGAGCCTGCAATATCACAGTAACCTCGCTTCTGTCGCCTGGCATATCCATAATTCTGATAAGTCGGGCATAGACGCCTGTAGAATGAAGATCATCATATCTTGGTGTCTCTACATCAGGATTTTTCTGACAGAATACGGCAATAGTGGTCTTTGGGTTTTTCTGCATTTTCTTAACCAAGTTAAGGCTTGCAGGTCTTCCGATGAGGATAGGGGTGATTACTCCTGGGAAGAGAACCATGTTGCGAGTAGTCAATATTGGAATAGAGCCTTCTACTTTAGTGTCGAGAAGTGTTGATATATCTCCTTCGAAATCTGCTATCATCTGGATAGAGGTGTTTTGCTTCTTTATCATGTTATCTTAACCTTGTTTTTTCGTTTGGTTTGCAAAGGTAGTTATTTTTGTCCACATTACTGATGTCTATTTCCCTTTTTTAATAATGTATCACAAAAAAACAACTATATAGAGCAAAAAAAAGTCCCATTGGCAAATTCTTGTCAATGGGACTCTGTAAATGTGTGGTAGTCGGTAAGGGAATCGAACCCTTATGCCAAGATTGAGAATCTTGTATCCTAACCGTTAGATGAACCGACCAGTTTGTTACATTTTGTTTTTGCGGGTGCAAAGGTATACAAAATGTATCAAACTAAAAAATGTATTAACATCTATTAAATATTTTCTTATATGCCATTAATCCTTCTTTATGGTGATAGTAGGCTGATTTTCTTTCAGCTTCTTCCAATCCTTCAAGAAGTTAAACCATTCTTTTTCAGAGTGATAGCCGAAGTCTTCGTTGGCACTTGTATAAGTGAGCGAGTAGTGGATGTAATCCTTATTTGGTTTTACCACGTAGGCATAGTTGTCTTTGTTGGCAGGCATTTCTGTCTTTCTGTAAGTCTCAGGCACATAGATTCCCAAGCCCACGGTTTCGCGTTTCCACTTTATAGTGTCGCTTGTTCCTGCAGGCCAGTCTGTGCCCCAACATCCGCGAAGTCCCTTGTGGTCAGAGAACTCTGTAGAATTTTTCACGTTGATGATACCTGTAGAGAAGTCGTAGGCAGAAACATCCTTATTGAATGTCACGTCTACATCGAAATCTCTATGACCAGCATAAAGGGTATATCTTATTGTAGCGTTAACTGGCTCTGCACCAGGAGTGATAGTCCATTGGTTGTCTTCCACTTCCACGATAGTTCTCAGAGGACCAGTAGTCAAGATTCGTTGTGTGCGATGTGCCACATCTTCGAGCAAGGTTGGTTCTGTGCCGTTCCATCCGCGAAAGGCTCCAAGACCGAAGGTGTTGCCTACCCACAGCACGTCGTCGCCATAGCCCTGAGCCTTCTGCTCCTTCGAAGTGTAGAACTGAGTTTGCTCCAACTCCAATCCCTTATGGAATTTGCCATAAAGGTCGATAGTCTGACGCTTATCCATGTATATTCTCATGGCTATCAGCTCACTTTCGAAAGCTACGCCATGATGATGAAGTACGTTGTAAGGATTTGTGGTGCGCTTATCTATAGTGATAGACGAAAGGTAGATGTCGTGCTTATTTTTCTCCTTCACCTTTGGATTGCGGAGCACCATCTCGGCAAACGTTCTTGCTTTCCATTGCTTGCCGTCTACCTTGTCGCTAAGAGTGATAGTGGCAGTCTTGGTTTGTTTGCCTTCAAGATCTACGAGGAAGCAAAGTTCATCGTTAGTGCCATTGCCGTCGAGGTCGTCGATCTGATAAGGAATCTCTTTGCCGTCAACAATTACTGTTGCCGACTTCACATCCTTCAACTCTCTGAGGTCAAGAGTGGCAGGAACATCATTGAGTGCTGATTTCAAATTGTTCTTGATGCTTACAGTATATTTCTGTTGTGCTGAGGCTGAGAATGTGGCAGCCAAAGCCATCAAGATGCAGATTGTTTTCTTGTTCATGTTTGTTTCTTTAGTTAGTTATTTTATCGTGGTTGAGCAACGATTATTGCAAAGGTAGTGCTTTTTATTCTTTTATTCTTTCATTAATGCCGATTTCTTGTCTGTATTTTCAATAAAATAAACTTAAATAGTCTTTTTTAAGCGCTATTTTTAACTTTTTTAGATATTTTCTTTGTTTCTACAATATTTTTTAGTACTTTTGCCAATGGTTAATATATAATATAATAAGGTATTGGTAAAATTTAGGAACATACTGCTATTAGTTGTCGTTGTTTTATTCTCAGCTTGCGAGCTCCGTCTCAAGCCCAACGACGATACCGACGAGGCTACGCGCATCGAGGTTAAGCGCTATGACCGTTTGCAGAGCCGATATCTTACCACAGGCGATTTCTCGGCACTTCAGCAGATGAATATCGACTATCCGATAGAAACCCGTACACTCGTTGAGAAGATGTTGCGCTTGGGCGAAGTTAGCGACCAAGATATCAGCACTCGTTTCTTGCGTTTCTATCAAGATTCCACCCTTCAATCGCTCGTTTCAGATGCAGAGGCTAAGTATGCCAATATGGACGACCTCAATCATCAGTTTCGTGATGCCTTCGATCGTCTTGAAACTATGTTGCCAAATATTCCTATGCCAAAGATTTATGCGCAGATAGGAGCTTTGGATCAAAGTATAGTTATAGGCGACAAGCTAATTGGCATTTCGCTCGATAAATATATGGGATGCAATTATCCTCTATATCTTCGATTCTATTCTGCTGAGCAGCGCAAGTCGATGCAACGAAGCTATATTGTGCCAGATGCCTTACTATTCTATCTGTTGAGCCTTTATCCTATGGAGAATTTCGACAATAGGGAGCAGTTGGAAAAGGATTTGCATGTAGGCAAGGTGATGTGGGTGGTAAACAAGGCTATGCATAAGCAATTCTTCACTACGCCATACATTAAGGCGGTAGACAAATACATGTCGAAAAACAAGAAAGTGGAGTGTGCTGCTATGCTTTCTGCCGACGATTATACAGAACTTAAAAAATATGTAGAATAAAAGGGGAAAACTACACTAAAAAATGAAGCCTGCTTCAAGTGCCAATGAAGCAGGCTTCGTTGCCCGATGAAGTAGACTTCGTTGCCCAACGAAGCTATATTCATTTTTAGGGCACTATTGTGCCTTTTTCTTATGCAATATTATTCTTTAGCCAAAAGCTTATTCTTTTCATTCATTTTCTTTCTCAACAAATCGGTAAACTCATGATTCTTGAGTCCCCATTTAGGAGCTATGAGCAATTCCTTAGGCGATTGGCTAACGAAGCGCTCAAGTACCAAGTCGGGGCGGAGCAAAGATATGAATTTTACTACCAAGTCAAGATATTCGTCAACGCTATACACATGGAATGAATGTTCCTCGTATTCTTTAGCCAAGGCTGTGCCGCGAATAATCTGCATCTGATGAATTTTTAGCACGTCGAGCGGTAATGACGAAATGATAGGAGCTTGGCGTAGACTCTCGTTGGCATCTTCGCCTGGTAGTCCCAGGATTATATGACCACCAGTAAGAATGCCACGACTATGAGTGCGCTCTATAGCATTGCGACTACAAGCAAAGTCGTGACCACGATTAATTCGCTTTAATGTCTCGTCGTTAGCCGACTCTATGCCATATTCCACCATCACGAAAGTTTGCTTCGCCAACTCTGCCAGATAGTCTAATAGTTCATCGCTCACACAATCGGGACGAGTGCCTATCACTATTCCCACCACGTCGTCTACAGCCAACGCCTCCTCGTACATTGCCTTTAGCCTGTCTAAAGAGTCGTAGGTGTTGGTATATGCTTGGAAATAAGCAAGATATTTCATCTCGGGATATTTCCTTGCGAAGAAAGCTTTGCCCTCGGCAAGTTGTTCGCTGATGCTCTTCGTTTTGTTGCAATACGAAGGGTTGAAGGTACGGTTGTCGCAGAATGTACATCCGCCCGACGATATCCGTCCGTCTCTATTCGGACACGAGAATCCCGCGTCGATAGAAATCTTCTGAACTCTATATGGAAACTGTTTTCTTATCCAGCTTCCGAAATCATTATATGGTTCTGCCAATTTATTTTAAAACTTTGATATTGTTACTAATAGTATTGCAAAGTTAAGAAAAAATAATTATCTTTGCATTATTATTTTCGAAAATAAGTAATTAAAATCATATATGAAAAAGCTATTCATTTTTTGTGCATTTTTTCTAATGGCTTCTACTACCATTAATGCTGCCGAGAAGATAGATATCCAGTCTGTCACCAACGGCACTTTTGCAGCAAAGCGTATTAGCGGCATCGACCCTCTGAAGGGTACAGACCAGTATGCCCAGATTTCTGCCGACGGCAAGCAGATTGTGAAGTATTCGTTTAAGACCGGTAAGCAGACCGGTGTGTTGTTTGATGTAAACAATACTATAGGCGAGAGCATCAAGAGCTTTGATGGTTACATCATGTCGCCTGATGGCAAACGTATGCTCATCCAGACTCAGACAGAATCAGTATATCGTCGTTCGTTCAAGGCTGTTTATTACATCTATGATATGCAAAACCGCCGACTCGACAAACTCTCAGAAGGTGGCAAACAGCAAGTGCCTGTATGGTCGCCAGACGGATTGCAGGTGGCATTCGTTCGCGACAACAACATCTTCCTCGTAAAACTTCTCTACGATAATAGCGAGAGCCAAGTTACTAAGGATGGCAAATTCAACCATATCATAAATGGTTTGCCAGACTGGGTTTACGAAGAGGAATTCTCATTTAATTCAGCCCTCGAATTCAATGCCGATGGCACTATGCTTTGTTGGGTGAAGTACGATGAGAGTGCTGTCAAGACATATTCTCTTCAGCTCTTCAAGGGTATGAAACCTGAACGTAAGGAATATGAAACATATCCTGGCGAATATAGCTACAAATATCCAAAGGCAGGCGAAGATAATGCCAAAGTTTCGGTATGGAGCTTTGATATCAAGGCTAAGAAAACTCAGCAGCTTCAGGTACCTGTAGATGCCGACGGATATATCCCACGCCTTAAGAGCACCAGCAATCCTGCTCGCATGATTGTCTATACCACAAATCGTCATCAGGATGAGCTCAACCTATATGCCGTAAACCCTCGCTCTACAGTTAGCCAGTTGCTCGTACAAGACAAGGTTAACAAATATGTGAAAGAAGGAACCATCGGCTCGGTAACTATCGGCAACGACTATATCCTCATGCCAAGCGACCGCGATGGCTATACAGGTATATACCTATATAATATGAATGGCACTCAGCTTCGCCATGTGGGTGGTAAATTCGATATTACCGATATCTATGGCTACGATGAGAAGACTGGCGACATCTATTATCAGGCTGCCGCTATCAATCCTCACGACCGTCAGATTTATGTAGCACATAAGAATGGCAAGATAGAACGACTTTCGGATAAAGAGGGATGCAACTACGCTATCTTCTCGGGCGACTATCGTTATTTTATCAATACTTGGAGCGACTATAATACTCCTTATGTCTATACCACTCGCGACAACCAAGGACGTGTGCTCTCTACAAACCTCGACAACAAGGAACTCAAGGCTAAGATAGCAGAATATGGTTGGACTCAGAAGGAGACATTCTCGTTTACTACCTCTGAGGGCGTGAAGCTCGACGGATGGATGGTTAAGCCTGCCAACTTCGATAGCTCACGCAAATATCCTGTCATCATGTTCCAGTATAGCGGACCAGGCAATCAGCAAGTGATGAACTCTTGGAATGCTGGCTCTATGGGGCAGGGTGGTGCCTACGACATGTATCTTGCTCAGCAGGGATATATCGTGGTTTGTGTAGACGGACGTGGAACTGGCGGACGTGGTTCTGACTTCGAGAAGTCTACATATTTAAATCTTGGTAAGCTCGAGGCTCGCGACCAAGTGGAGACAGCTTTGTATCTTGGCTCGTTGCCATATGTAGATAAAAACAATATCGGCATCTGGGGATGGAGCTATGGCGGATTCTGCACCCTGATGAGTATGAGCGAAGGTCGCCCTGTATTCAAGGCTGGTGTGGCTGTAGCGCCTCCAACCTCATTCCGATTCTATGATACAGTATATACAGAGCGCTATATGCGTACTCCAAAAGAGAATGCTGCGGGCTACGACGACAATCCTATATCGCGAGTCGACAAACTTAATGGTGCTCTGTTGATTTGTCATGGTTTGGCTGATGATAATGTGCATCCACAAAACACATTTGAATATTCAGAGGCTTTGGTACAGGCTGATAAAGATTTCAAGGAGAATATCTATACCAATCGCAACCATAGCATCTTTGGTGGCAACACTCGTCGCCATCTGTTGCGCCAGATTACAGAATGGTTCAACGACCATTTGAAATAAGATGGGTGCATCGGAATAATCAATGAGCATCTAATAAGTAACTTATAAATCAACAATAAACAACTATGAACTTCAAGAAACTAACTTGTCTTGCTTCGCTCGCAATGCTCATGCCAACATTGGCTCAGGCTGCCGACGTGAAGGTGAAGATAGTGAACGACGAACGATTCCAGCGTCAGGAGCTCGTTGAGATTGACGTTAAAAACGTGCGTGCAAAGCTCGGCATTGCCGACAATGAGACTTTTGTGGTTAAGAATGGTATGCGCCAGCAGGTGGACTACCAGATTACTCATGATGGCAAACTCCTTATCGATGCTGCCGTAAGACCTTGTGGCACCACCACATATACTATCATGAAGGGTACTCCTGAGCCTATGCGCCGTTGGGTAGATGGAAACAGATTTCCTACTCGTAAGGATGATATAGGATGGGAAAACGATCGTGGTGCATACCGTGTATATGGTCCTCCTTTGCAGAAGAGTGGTGAACGCTCGTTTGGTACCGATGTTTGGACAAAGAATAGTCCAGAACTTGATATGCGCGACCGATATTATATCGACTATGATGGCAACGTGCGAGGATATGAACTTGGCAATGGTCGCAAAGATGATTATACCAATCTTCACACCTCGTTCCATCTCGACCATGGTCGAGGTCTCGACTGCTATGGCGTAGGTCCTTCGCTTGGTTGTGGTGCTCCTGCGCTTATGGATGGCGACAAGCTTATCTTCCCTTATTGCTACAAGACTTATAAGATTTTGGACAATGGTCCGCTTCGCTTCACAGTTGAGCTTACCTATAATCCAACTAAGATTAAGAACGACGAAGGTGTGGTTGAGCATCGCATCATCAGCCTTGATAAGGGTTCCAACTTCAATAAGATGGTAGTATGGTATACTGGTCTTACTCAGCCTTGCGACTTTGCTTCAGGTGTTGTTGTCCATACTGCTGATACCGAGAGTGTGGTAATAGGCAAAAACTATGTGCAGTATGCCGACCCTACAGAGGCTCCCGACAAATATGGTTTCCAGATTTATGTAGGAGCCTTGTTCCCAGAAGGAGCAAAGTGCAAGAAACTCTTCTACGACAAGCCCGATGGCGCTATTGCAGGTCATGCTGTAGGAGTGGTTAAGAATCTGAAAAACAACCAGCGCTATACATACTACTTCGGTAGTGCATGGAGTTGTTACGATGTGAGAAACCAAGAAGAATGGCAGCTACGCATAAATAGTTTTATGAATGCTCTTGAGTCGCCATTAAACGTTATACTTGAATAAATATGCTACAATACATTATAGTATTCATCATTTTGGCTGCAGCCTTGGCATACGCTATATGGAAAATCTATTATGCGGCAACCCACACAGATAGTCTGTGTAGCGGTTGCCAAGGCTGTCCGCTAAAGGATAAGAAAGGGCGATGCAAGAGCAGAAAAGAGCTTATGCAACGAATAAATGAAAAAAAGAATGCAGAAAATTTGGTAGAATAAAATAATTATACTACCTTTGCACCGCATTTAACAAAAGGGTGCCTTGTCCGAACGGTTAGGTATCGGTCTGCAAAACCGCTCAAGGCAGTTCGACTCTGCCAGGCACCTCAATAAAAAGGCAATTCTTTTATTGGAATTGCCTTTTTTGCGTTTAATACTTCATCTCTATTATTCTCATCTCTATTATTCTTATCTCTATTATTCTTATCTCTATTATTCTTATCTCTATTTTACCAAGATATAGTATAATTAAAATGAGATATTTTGCAAGATAAACGTGAAATATAGGCTCAGTGGAAATTTAGTGGGGATAAGCATAAATCTTTGCAAGTCGATACAGA